>Ga0056909_1000350_pt1 | contig 49959 bp, 44 predicted proteins | sample EBPBio102011_DNA_FD_62115 | JGI IMG/M metagenome (GOLD analysis project Ga0056909, IMG submission 62115) | Wastewater treatment Type I Accumulibacter community from EBPR Bioreactor in Madison, WI, USA - Reactor 1_1/10/2011_ DNA | ecosystem: Engineered > Bioreactor > EBPR > Anaerobic-Aerobic >... | reverse complement strand
CCCGACGGCGCTCTATGCGGCGGCCGCGATGCTTTTGATCACCGCGATTGTCGGGCTGGTTTTGCCGATGCCCAACCTCAACGACGTCAATCTTGACCCGGCCAACCGTTTCAACGCCCCGGCCCTGCGGCTGGACCTGCGGGCGCGGTCAGGCCCGATCATGATCATGGTCGACTGGGACATCCCGCCCGAGAACACCGAGGCCTTCCTGCGGCTGATGGCGTCACGCCGCAGTTTCCGCCGCCGCGATGGGGCGCGGCAATGGGTGCTGATGCGCGACCTGGAAAACCCCGACATCTGGGTCGAAAGCTATCATGTCGCGACCTGGACCGAATATCTGCGGCACAATCACCGCCGCACCGAGAATGACGCGGTGAACACGGATGAGTTGATGAAGCTGCATCGCGGCCCCGGTCGCCCGCATGTTCACCGCATGATCGAACGCCATGCCGTGCCGCTGCGCGATGACCTGCCGCCCCTGGACCCGCCCGCCGAGTGATCAGACGTGCTGGGCGCCGTTGACCTCGATCTCCGCGCCCGAGATGTAGCTCGACTGGTCCGAACACAGGAACCAGATCACATCCGCCACTTCGCGCGGCTGGCCCAGTCGCTGCAATGGCAGTTTCTCGACGATCTTGTCGGTGCCGGGCGACAGGATGGCTGTCTCCACCTCGCCCGGCGCGATGGCATTGACCCGCACCCCCAGGGGGCCGAAATCATGCGCCATCTCGCGCGTCAGCGCCGCCAGCGCCGCCTTGGACGTGGCATAGGCCGCGCCCGCGAAAGGATGCACGCGGCTGCCCGCGATCGAGGTGACGTTGACGACGCTGCCCTTCGCCGCCGCCAGTTCGTCCTTCAGCCCACGGGCAAGAATGACGCTTGAGAAGAAGTTGACATGAAAGACATGGCCCCAGGTCCGCAGGTCGGTTTCCAGCGTGTTCAGCCGCGCCCCGCCCGGCCCCTTTGGGCTGATGCCTGCATTGTTGACCAGCGCATGCAGCCGCCCCTGCACCTTCTCCTTGATCACCGAGATCGCTTCGATTGTGCGGTTCGGATCGGCAAGGTCGATCTGGATATGGTTCTCCTCGCCCCCCGGCCAGGGGCAGCGCGGATCGAAGGGCTGGCGCGAACAGGTCAGCACACGCCAGCCCTCGGCGGAAAAGCGTTTGACGGTGGCATGGCCGATCCCGCGCGACGCGCCGGTCAGGACTAGGGTCTTGGTCTCGCTCATCGCGCATCTCCGGCTTGGCGGGGCGCAGCCTAAACCGCGCCAAGCCGAAGGCAAGGCTTGGCAGGTGGGGGGAAAAGCCTTATGCGGCAAATACGTTCGGAGGACCCGATGAAGCAGCAGACCCTGACCATGCAGAACGCCCAGAACACCGCCAAGATGCTTTCCGAAGCCCTTCCCTATCTGCAACGCTTCTCGGGCGCGGTGGTGGTGGTCAAGTTCGGCGGTAATGCCATGGGCGACGATGCCGCCATGGCCGAATTCGCCCGCGACATCGTGCTGATGAAGCAGGTCGGCGTTCACCCGGTTGTGGTGCATGGCGGCGGCCCGATGATCAACGAGATGCTGGTCAAGTTGGGCATCAAGTCGGAATTCGTGCGCGGCAAGCGGGTGACCGACAAGGCCACCGTGGAAGTGGTCGAGATGATCCTGTCGGGCCTTGTCAACAAGCGCATCGTGCAGGCGATCATGGATGCGGGTGGCCGCGCCGTGGGCATTTCCGGCAAGGATGACGACCTGATGGTCTGCGAGGCCGACGACCCGGAACTGGGCTATGTCGGCCGCCCGATCGAGATGAACGTCCAGGTGCTGCGCGACCTTTACATGGCCGGGATCATCCCGGTCGTCGCCCCGGTCGCGACGGGGATGAAGGACAATGAGACCTTCAACGTCAATGGCGACACGGCGGCTGGCGCCATCGCCGGGGCCTTGCAGGCCGACCGCCTGCTGCTTTTGACCGATGTGCCGGGCGTCAAGAACGCGGCGGGCGAGGTGATGACCCAGCTTACCCCCGACGAGATCCGCGCCATGACCGAATCGGGCGTGATCTCGGGCGGCATGATCCCCAAGACCGAGACGGCGCTGGCCGCGATCGAGGCGGGCACCCGCGCCGTGACCATTCTGGATGGCCGTATTCCCAATGCCTGCCTGATCGAGCTGTTCACCGATCACGGCGCTGGCAGCCAGATCCGCACCACCGAGCCGCGGGTCAAGCCGCGCATCCGCCGCTAGCCCGCACGTCCTTGGTGGCGCTGGCCCAGATCGAAACCGCCCTTGCCGCGCATCATCTGGCGCTTCTGGGCGGCTTTGCCGTTGATCCGGGCGAAGAGGGTTTCCCGCCCGGCACGCGGACGCTGCTGCTGATCGGGCCGGGTGGCCCCGGCTATTGGTCGCATCTGAAGGCGCAGCCGGAATGTGACGGCGCGCCTGATCCGGTTGACCGCTGGTCGCGCCGGGTGATCGGGCGGCTGGCCTGCGATCTGGGCGCCAAGGCGCTGTTCCCCTTTGGCGGGCCGCCGCATCGGCCCTTCTTCGCCTGGGCGCTGCGCTCGGGCCGTTGCTGGCAAAGCCCGGTGCGGCTTTTGGTGCATGACCGGCAGGGGCTGTGGATCAGCTTTCGCGGCGCGCTGGCGCTGCGCGAGGCACTGGACCTGCCCACCGCGCCCAACCCGTGCGACAGCTGCGCGGCGAAGCCCTGCCTCAGTGCCTGCCCGCCCGGCGCGCTGGGGGCAGGGGGGTATGACCTGCCCGCCTGCCATGGCTTCCTTGACACGGCGGAGGGCGGCGATTGTCTGACCGGCGGTTGCCTTGTGCGCCGCGCTTGCCCGGTCTCGGCCTCCTATGCAAGGATGCCGGAACAATCTGCCTATCATATGGGGCTGTTCCATCGATGAAGCGTTTGATCCTGACTCGGCACGCGAAATCTTCCTGGGACGATCCGATGACCCCGGACCATGACCGCCCCCTGAATGACCGGGGCAAGGCCGCCGCCGCCGATCTGGGGCAATGGCTGGCAAGCCGGGGCTATATGCCCGAGGAAGTGCTGTGTTCCGACAGCTTGCGCACCCGCAAGACTTTTTCCGGCATCGCCCCGGCGCTGGTCGGCGCGCCGGTGCTGGAGCTGAAGCCCGCGCTGTATCATGCCGGGCCGGATGTGATGATGGCCGTGCTGCGCCATGCCAAGGCCGATACGGTGATGATGATCGGCCATAACCCGGGCATCGCCGAATTTGCCCATCGTCTGGTCTCGAAGACCCCGATGACCGGCGAATTCACCCGCTATCCCACGGGGGCGACGCTGGTGGTGGATTTCGCCATCGAAAGCTGGGCCGATGTCGGCTTTGGCCAGGGCGTGACGGTGGATTTCGTGGTCCCGCGCGAGATTGCGGCATGACCTGTCCCACGCAGGGACGGGGCCCCCGAATCAATGCTTTCAAGGGCTTGGCCTGGGCGAATTAACGTCTTGTTAACCTGCGCGCCTACCAGGCGCAGACCGAGGCGGTGTCATTGACCCAGCAGGCATCGTCGCGGCGCAGTTTGCCCAGAGGATCATGCGCATGCTGGGCCCCGGGCGTGCCGTTCCAATAGCCATCGGCCTCTCCCTTGCCGGTCACCAGCACATAGGCGAAGAACTGCCCGTCCAGCCCGGCGATAGTGAAAGAGCCGTCGGCATCCAGCGGCGTGAAGGTGCAGCGCCCGCCGATCAGCTTCTGGTCGCCGACGATCAGCAGACATTCTGCATCGCGCGGCACGTCAATCTCGGCCCGCGCCGCCGGGGCGAGGGCTGCGAGGGCCAGCGTGACAGCCAGCCCCCGCCGCAAGGTCAATGCCCGAGGATCTGCGACAGGAACAGCTTGGTCCGTTCGCTTTGCGGGTTCGAGAAGAACTCTTTCGGCGCGTTCTGTTCGACGATCTGGCCCTGATCCATGAAGATCACCCGGTTCGCCACCGCCTGGGCAAAGCCCATTTCATGGGTGACGCAAAGCATGGTCATGCCTTCCTCGGCCAGCTCGATCATCGTGTCGAGCACTTCCTTGATCATCTCGGGGTCAAGGGCCGATGTCGGCTCGTCGAACAGCATGATCCGCGGCTTCATGCACAGGGACCGCGCGATGGCGACGCGCTGCTGCTGGCCGCCCGACAATTGGCCCGGGTATTTGTTGGCCTGTTCCGGGATCTTGACCTTGCGAAGGAAATGCATGGCCGTTTCCTCGGCTTCCTTCTTCGGCACCTTGCGCACCCAGATCGGCGCGAGGGTGCAGTTTTCCAGAATCGTCAGATGCGGGAACAGGTTGAAGTGCTGGAACACCATCCCGACTTCCGAGCGGACCTTGTCGATGTTCTTGATGTCATTGGTCAGTTCCGTGCCATCGACGATGATCTGGCCCTGCTGGTGTTCCTCCAGCCGGTTGATGCAGCGGATCAGCGTCGATTTGCCCGAGCCCGAGGGGCCGCAGATGACGATGCGTTCGCCGCGCATGACGGTCATGTTGATGTCGCGCAGAACGTGGAACGTGCCATACCACTTGTTCATGCCCGTGATCTGGATCGCGACCTCGTCCGAGACCTGCATTTTTGCTGCTTCTGCCATGATTAATCCCTAGCGATGGTCGGTCTTCAGCTTGCGCTCGAGATACATCGAGTAGCGCGACATGCTGAAGCAGATGATGAAGAAGATGGCGCCGACGAAGATATAGGGCTCCCAGTAGATGCCCTTCCAGTTGATATCGGCGCGAACGATCTGGGTGATGCCTTTCAGCGGGTCCATCAGGCCGACAAAGGCCACGAGCGTGGTGTCCTTGAACAGGCCGATGAAGGTGGAGACGATCGAGGGGATACTGATCTTCAGCGCCTGCGGCAGGATGATCAGCCGCTGCGCCCGCCAGTAATCCAGCCCTAGCGCATCCGCCGCCTCGTACTGCCCGCGCGGCAGGGCCGCGAGGCCGCCGCGGATCACCTCGGCCAGATAGGCGGCGGCGAACAGCGTGACCAGGATGATGACGCGCAGGATGATGTCGAAATTCGTTCCCGGCGGCAGGAAGTACTGCAGCAAGAGCGAGGCGGTGAACAGCAGCGTGATCAGCGGCACGCCGCGGATGAACTCGATGAAGCCGACGCAGAGCGTCTTGACGATCAGCATGTCCGACTGACGGCCAAGCGCCAGCAGGATGCCGATCGGCAGGGAGAAGGTGATCGCGGTGACGCCGATGATGACAGACAGAAGAAGCCCGCCGAACTGGTCCGAGGCGACGGCAGTCAGGCCCCAGGGCAGCATGCGGCCCACGGCACCCATCACCGGACCGGCGACGAACAGCCACCACAGCACGGCGGCGACCACGCCAAGGCCGACCGCGACGGCGGGGCCTGTGGCGCCGGACAGGGCCCGGAACACCAGCGCGCCGATCACGAAGCCCAGGATGGCGCTGATCGGTGTCCAGATCGGGCCGCCCCACAGCAGCCAGAAGCACAGGGCGGGGAACAGGGCGGTGAACCACAGCAATTTGCCCGGCAGCACCTGCGACAGCGCCAGAAGCCCCACGACCAGCGCAACCGCCAACAAGAAGGGCACGGCGGGCGCCTGGGCAAGCCAGAGCGTGACCAGAACATAGACCAGCACGCCCAGCAGGATGTTGCGCAGCTTGGTCTTCTGCCCGGCGAACAGCACCGGGGCCAGCGCCGCGAACAGCAGGCCGAGCGTCAGGACCGGCCGCCACCACAAAGCGGGCGGGTAGAAGCCGAAGATCCACTGGTACCAGCGCTGATGCACCACCGCCCAGCAGGCGCCCGTGGCGCCCGGCCCGGCGTTTTCAGCCACGATGGCGCGGCATTCCGACAGGGAATTGGCGTTCCAGACCGAATTCAACCACCAGGGCAGGGCCGAGGCGACCAGGTAATAGATCACCCAGAGGCCAACCAAGGTCAGGATGGTGTTGAGCCAGGTCGAGAACAGGTTTTCGCGCAACCATTTCAGCGCCCCGGAATCCCCCGATGGCGGGGCGATCGGCGGCAGCATGGTGTCGCGCACGAAGGTGACGGTCTGGGCGTGTGTATCGCTCATCTCAACGCGCCTTCAGCTGAACGGACTTGTTGTAGAAGTTCATCACCGAGGAGATCAGCAGGCTGATCGTCAGGTAGATGAGCATCATCAGCAGCATGCATTCCAGCTCGCGTCCGGTCTGGTTCAGCGTGATGCCGCCCAGCGTGCCGCGCAGGTCAAGATAGCTGACCGCGATGCCCAGCGAGGTGTTCTTGGTCAGGTTCAGATACTGGCTGATCAGCGGCGGGATGATGACCCGCAGCGCCTGCGGCAGGATCACCAGGTTCATCGTGCGGCCCGGACGCAGGCCCAGGGCATAGGAGGCCTCGGTCTGGCCGCGGCTGATGGCCAGGATGCCCGCGCGGACGATCTCGGCGATGAAGGCGGCAGTGTAAAGCGAAAGGGCGATCAGAAGGGCGGTGAAACTGTGCGCGACCAGGATGCCGCCCGCGAAGTTGAAGCCCTTGAGAACGGGAATTTCCCAGTGCAGGCCTAGGGCGACCGACAGAAGGCTGACCGGCAGGACCAGGACCGCGAGCGATTTCCACCAGGTCGTGGGGCGCAGACCCGTCGATTCCTGTTTTGCGGTGGCATCGGCCTTGATCCGGCGCCAGGTCCAGATCGACCCGCCGATCACCAGAACATAGGCGAGGAAGGTCAGGTTCAAGCTGACCGGCCCCAGATCGACCGTTCCCAACCCGCGCACGAACAAGGGCGAGGGCACATTGGTGCCGCGATTGGTCACGGCCACGGTGTCGAACAGGATCATCGAGGCGGCGGGGGCCTCGCCCGCGGCGGCCATTTCGTCGGTCACCCGGAAATCGCGCGGCTGCGGCGTGGTCTCGGACAGGATGACATAGGAGAGAAGGATCCACAGCAGCAGGGGCACGTTGCGGAACATCTCGACATAGACCGTCATGATGCGGCTGACGAGCCAGTTGTTCGACAGGCGCAGGATGCCGACGAAGACGCCGATGACGGTGGCGAGGATGCAGCCCAGGATCGCCACGACCAGCGTGTTGATCAGCCCGACCAGCAGGGCGCGGAAATGGGTGCTGTCATTGGTATAGGGGATAAGCTGCTGGCCGATGTCATAGCCGGCGCGCTGCCACAGGAAGCCGAAGTTGAACTCTTTTCCCCGTGCCGCAAGATTCTGGGCGGTGTTGTTCAGCAGCCAGGCGATGAACAACCCGAACAGGATCAGGACGAAGACCTGAATGGTGATCGCCCGGTAGCGGGTATCGTAAATAAGCATCGAGAGCCGAAAGGTGTCTTTCGGCACATCAGCGGCCAAGGCCATGTGCATTCCCCTGTCATCTGCGCGTCTTTGTTTTGGTTTCGCGCTGGTCGTCTTGTTGGATGCCGGGTTTCCCGGTCATCGATCCGCAGCCCTTCGGTCCGCGGGACGGAAAAGGGGGCGCCCGTTGAGGCGCCCCCGTCAGTCGATCAGCGGAAGGGCGGGGCGTATTGCAGGCCGCCCTGGGTCCACAGCGCGTTCAGGCCGCGCGCCAGGTTGATCGTGGTGCCTTCGCCGATATTGGCCGAGAAGACCTCGCCATAGTTGCCGACGGCGGCGATGGCGTTCTTGAAGGCCTCGTTCGGCAGGCCGATCTTGGCGCCCATGTCGCCCGAGACGCCGAGCAGACGCTTCACTTCCTCATCGGTCGAGGAAGCGGCGACTTCGGCGACATTGGCCTTGGTCACGCCCTTCTCTTCGGCGATCAGGAGCGCATAGTAGGTCCAGCGGACCACGTCGCCCCAGTTGTTGTCACCATGGCGGACGACCGGGCCGAGCGGCTCTTTCGAGATGATTTCCGGCAGGATGACGTGGTTGTCGGCATCCGGCATGGTCGCGCGGCTGGCGGCCAGGCCCGAGGCGTCGGTGGTGTAGGCGTCGCAGGCGCCGGCCAGATACTGGCGCTGGGCTTCCGAGTCATCGGCCACGGTGACGGGCTGGTAGCTGATGTTGTTCTGCTTGAAGAAGTCGGCCAGGTTCAGCTCGGTCGTGGTGCCGGTCTGGATGCAGACGGTGGCGCCGTCGAGTTCCTTGGCCGAGGAAACGCCGAGGTCCTTCTTCACCATGAAGCCCTGGCCGTCATAGTAGTTCACGGCCACGAAATCGAGCGCCAGCTCGGTATCGCGCGAGAAGGTCCAGGTCGAGTTGCGGATCAGGACGTCCACTTCGCCCGATTGCAGCGCGGTGAAACGGGTCTCGCCGGTGGTCGGCACGAATTTCACCTTGGTCGGGTCGCCGAAGATGGCGGCGGCAAGGGCACGGCAGAGGTCGACGTCAAAGCCGGTCCAGTTGCCGTTCGCATCGGGCGTGCCGAAGCCGGTCAGGCCGGTGTTCGAGCCGCAGATCAGCTCGCCCCGGGCTTTCACGTCGTCCAGCGTGCCGGCCGAGACGGCACCCGCAAGCAGCGTGGTGGCCGCGAGGGCGCCGAGGAATGCGGATTTTTTCATTCTTACCTCTTCCTGAGTTTTCCGCCGCGACTTGGCCGCCCGGCGGTGTTGGTTTTGCCTGCCCAAAGGCAGGGGTGGTCGGAAAGTTCTCCTCTCCCACTAGGGGGCAGTCTCCGCGAAAGCGCTTTGGGTGGTCAAGAGCGGATAGGGGCAAGAAGGGAAAACGCCCGATTTAGCAGCAAAGTCCGCAAATTGGGCAGGTTTGACGAAAGCCCTGTTTCACACGGCGGTGAAGGCACGCAAGATTGTTACCGGCACAATGCCCAGAATCGGTGCGCCTCAAGGAAGGCAAGCCTGCGCCGAGCGGTGGTTTCGGCGGCTTCTTCATCCTCGCCCCAAAGCTCGGCCTGCCAGTCCTCATCGATTCGCGAGGCGGCCCAGGCGGCCTTTGCCTCCAGCCTGTCATGCAGCACGGCAAGGGCCAGGACCAGCGAGCCGGATATGGCGACAAGGTCATGAAAAGCCGCAAGTTCAAAGTCGGACAGGGCGTCAACCCTTGCCTCCAGCCGGGCGAGGCTGGCGGCGGGCTGGGCGACCGGCTGGACGCCCTTCGTCACCACCAGAGGCGCGCCGAATTCGGCTGCCGCCCAGTCGATCAGCGGGTCCCAGGCGGCCGCTTCGCGGGCGACCAGCGCCTCGGGCGCCTCGGCACGGTAGCACAGCAGGTCCGACCCGCCATAGGCCACGATCAGCGCCTGCACATCGGCGCGTTGCGGGCCGATCTTGTCGATCGCCGAATGCGCCGCGCGGGCGACGGGCATGGTTTCCGGCCGGATCGCGCCGTCCTGCGCGTCCCATTCGGCCGCGACGGCCTGGGCCATCGCCAGCGTCGGCAGGATGAGTGGCGCTTTGGCCGGGGTTTTCACCGCCCGCCCGTCCAGCCGGACGGTGAAGCCGCCTTCCACCGCCTCGGCCGTCGCCATCTTCCAGAACCGTTTCGCCGTCCAGCCGCTCATGACCTTGCCTTACTTGAACACTTCGAACGGATCGGCGGGAACATCGTCTTCCTTCCAGTCCAGCGCCTTCCAGGTCCGCTGCATATGTTCGGGCAAGGGTGCGGTGAAGGTCATCACCTTCTTCAGGATCGGATGTTCGATCGCAATCGAGCGCGCATGGAGATGCAGCTTCTTCGACAGGTCGCCGCCGATCCCGGCGCCCCAGCCATCGCCCTGATTGTCGGCCTCGCCACCGCCATATTTGCCATCGCCCAGGATCGGATGGCCGATTTCGGCCATATGGGCGCGGAGCTGGTGGGTGCGGCCCGTCACCGGTTCAAGCGCCATCCACGACAGGCGGCTGCCCAGGAACCAGAGGGTGAAATAATCGGTCTGCGCCCGTTTGGCGTCGGGGTGGTCCTTGGCCTTGGCGGGATGGATGCAGACCATCTTCTCGCCCTCGCCGCCGCGCCCCCGGCCTGCGGCTTTCTCAAGAAAGAACTTGATCGAGCCCTTGCGCGGATGCGGCACACCCGCGACGACCGCCCAATAGATCTTGCGCGCCGCGCGGTGGCGCAGGCTTTCCGACAGGGCGCGGGCCACCCGGTCGGTGCGGGCCAAGAGCAGGATGCCCGAAGTGTCCTTGTCCAGCCGGTGCACCAGCTTGGGCCGGTCCTTGTAGCCGAATTTCAGCGCCTCGGTCAGCCCGTCGACATGGCGCTCGCCCAGGCCCGATCCGCCCTGCGAAGGCAGGCCGGGCGGCTTGTTCAGGACGATCATATGCTCGTCCTTCCACAGGACGGCCGCCTGGATCATCTTGGCATCCGCCGCGCTGACGCCTTCGACCCGGGGGCGTTCGGGCGCTTCGGCATCGGGCAGGGGGGGCACGCGCACGGTCTGGCCGGGGGCCACGCGGTCGCTGGCCTTGGCGCGGCCGCCTTCGACGCGCAACTGGCCGGTGCGGCACATCTTTTCGACGGCCCCCTGGGTGATCTGCGGGAAGCGGCGTTTCAGCCAGCGGTCAAGCCGCTGTTCGCCCTCATCCTCGGTGATGGTCAGAAGCTGGACGCCGCTCATGCGAAGACCCCGCGAAACAGGTGAAGTGCTGCGACGATGGCCGCAAGGGAAAGGACGAAAGAGCCCGCGACATAGGCGGCGGCAAGAAGCGTCTGGCCGCGTTCCCACAGCGTGATCGCATCCAGCGAGAAGGCCGAGAAGGTGGTGAAGCCGCCCAGGATGCCGGTCATCAGGAAGGGGGCAAGGCGGGTGGCATCCTTATGGGCCAGAACGACGACCAGAAGGCCCATGAGAAAGGAGCCGACGACATTCACCGTCAGCGTGGCCCAGGGAAAACCCGTGCCCAGCCACCGGCCCAGGCCGATGTTTACCAGATAGCGCGACGAAGCGCCGATGGCGCCGCCGGCGGCGACCTGGAGAAGAGTGGGAAGGCTCAGGGACATGTCCGTCTCTTGGCGCGCGGGGAAGGGGGAGTCAACCGGCGGGCTTGTCATCGCAGGCGCGATGCGGCGGCTGCCGGGTCAGGTCATGCGCCGGATCGGCCCCCGGCACCGGATCATAGCCATGGCCGCCCCAGGGGTGGCAGCGGCAGAGACGATGCGCGGCCAGATATCCGCCCTTCAGCCCGCCATGGCGTTCCAGCGCCTCCATCGCATAGGCCGAACACGTCGGCTGAAAACGGCAGCCATGGCCGACCCAGGGGCTGAGGAACAGCCGATAGGCCCGCACCGGCAGCGCGACGATTTGTGCCAGCGGTGTCATTTGCGCAGGCCTTTCGCCGGGGAATGGACCGAGTGCAGCGCCTCTGCGATGTCGCGCAGCAGATCGGCGAAGGGGCGGGCGATGGTGGCCTCGGGCCGCGCGACCAGAACATAATCCCAGCCTGGCCTTGCCGCCTGCGCCAGAACCTCGCGCGCCGCCGCCCGCAAACGCCGCTTGGCGCGGTTGCGCGCCACGGCATTGCCGATCTTCTTCGACGCGGTGAACCCCACCCGCACCAGCGCCGTTTCATCCCGGCGGTCGCGCGCCTGCACCAGGCAGGAGGCCGTGCCCTGACGCCGCGCCGATGCGGCCTTCAGGAAATCGGGGCGATTCTGCAGGGTTTCCAGCACCACTGGCCCGGCAGGCGCCGGACAAACGGAAACCGCCGGGGGCGCGTCGGGCGCTTCGGCGATGTGCCTGTCACCCTGTGCCACCGGCGGCGTCACGCGCAACTCCTTCCCCCGCAGGGGAAAAGAGATCAGGCCGACAGGACCTTGCGGCCCTTGGCGCGGCGCGCGGCCAGCACCAGACGGCCGCCCTTGGTGGCCATGCGGGCGCGGAACCCGTGGCGACGCTTGCGGACCAGGTTCGAAGGTTGGTAGGTGCGCTTCATCGCGGCTCTCCATCGGATCGGGGCCCGAACCCTGCGAAGGATTCGAAGGCTACGGAACTTGAAGCCCGCCCTTTAGGGGCAAGGCGGGGAAGTGTCAACGCATCTGGCGGGGAATGGGGCGAAGAAATCGCGCTGCCGTCGCAGGATAGCGCCCGGCGGTCAATCCGGCGTGACCATGGCCCCGCGCGGTGTAAGCTTTCCCACGCTTTGCGCGTAAGGATTGCATCTGCCCTTTCACCCGGAACCGCCCATGCTGCGCCGCCTGCCCATCCTGTTGATCTTTCTGGCCGCGGCGCTGGGCGCGTTCTTCCTGCGCGACCATCTGTCCTTTGCCGCACTGTCCCGGCATCGCGAGGCGCTTTTGGCCTTTCGCGACGCGCATCCGCTGGCCGCACCCCTGGCTTTCGTCGCCACCTATGCCGCCCTTGTCGCCCTGTCGCTGCCCGGCGCGCTGGTGGCAACGCTGACCGGCGGCTTCCTGTTCGGCCTGTTTCCCGGCACGCTGTACAACGTCACCGCCGCGACAATCGGGGCGGTGATCGTCTTCCTGGCCGCCCGCGCCGGATTCGGGGCCGATCTGGCGCGCCGGGCCGAGGAAAAGGGCGGCAAGCCCGCAAGGCTGATGCAGGGGCTGCGCGAGAATGAATGGTCTTTCCTGTTCCTGATGCGCCTTGTCCCCGCCGTGCCCTTCTTTCTGGCGAATCTCGCCGCCGCCGCCACCGGCGCCAGGCTGGACCGTTTCGTGATCTCGACCTTCCTGGGCATCATTCCCGGCGCGCTGGTCTATACCTCGGTCGGTGCGGGCCTGTCCGGGGTCTTCGCCCGGGGCGAAAGCCCCGATCTGGGCGTGATCTTCTCGCCCCCCGTGCTTCTGCCGCTTCTGGGCCTTGCCGCCCTGTCTGCGCTGCCGATCCTATTGAAAACCTTTCGCAAGCGAGGCCCCGCATGACCCGGATCGACACGGATATCTGCGTCATCGGCGCGGGCTCGGGCGGGTTGTCGGTCGCGGCGGGGGCGGTGCAGATGGGCGCCCGGGTGGTGCTGGTCGAGGCGGGCGAGATGGGCGGCGATTGCCTGAATGCGGGCTGCGTGCCGTCAAAGGCGCTGATCGCCGCCGCCGCTGCCGCACAGGCGCAGAGGCGCGGCTTTCGCGGCGTCGCGGCGGTGGAACCGCAGATCGACTTTGCCGCGGTGAAGGGCCATGTGGCGGATGTCATCGCCGAAATCGCGCCCTTCGACAGTCAGGAACGGTTTGAGGGGCTGGGCTGCACCGTGATCCGCGCCTTCGCGCGCTTCACCGCGCCAGATACGGTGCAGGCGGGCGACGCCACGATCCGCGCCCGCCGCTTCGTCATCGCCACCGGCAGCCGCCCCTTCGTGCCGCCGATCCCGGGCGTAGAAACCGTGCCCTATCTGACCAACGAGACCATCTTCGCCCTGCGCGAAAGGCCCGACCACCTGCTGGTCATCGGCGGCGGACCCATCGGGATCGAGATGGCCCAGGCCCATCGCCGCCTTGGTTGCGCCGTCACCGTGATCGAGGGCGACCGCGCGCTGGGCCGGGAAGACCCGGAAATGGCCGCGCCCGTTCTGGCCGCCCTGCGCGACGAGGGGGTTGTGATCCGCGAGGGCCAGGGCGTGGTGAAACTGTCCGGCAGCGAAGGCGCGGTTACGGTGACTCTGGCCGATGGCAGCAGCATCGGCGGCAGCCATGTCCTGATGGCGGTGGGCCGCCGGGTCGCGCTGGACGGCATGGGGCTTGAGACCGCGAGGATCGCCTTCGATCGCAAGGGGGTGACGGTCGATGACCGCCTGCGGTCGACCACCAACCGCCGGGTCTATGCCGTGGGCGATGCGGCGGGGGGGCTGCAATTCACCCATGTCGCGGGCTATCACGCGGGCATCGTGGTGCGGCAGGCGGTGCTGGGCCTGCCCGCAAGGGCGTGCGCCGACCATATCCCCCGCGCCACCTACAGCGACCCCGAACTGGCCCAGATCGGCCTGACCGAGGCCGAGGCGCGGGCCGCCCATGGCGACGGCCTGACCGTGATCCGCCTGGACCTGTCGCAGAACGACCGTGCCGTGGCGCAGGGCCGCAAGGCGGGCCTTCTGAAGCTGATGGTGGTCAGGGGCCGCCCGGTCGGCGTGTCGATCACCGGCCCCCAGGCGGGCGAGCTGATCGGGTTCTGGGCGCTGCCGATCACGAAAGGCCTGAAACTTTCTGCAATAACCGGCCTTGTCCTGCCCTATCCGACCCTGTCCGAGCTTTCGAAACGTGCGGCAGGTGCCTATTTTTCCCCGCAGCTCTTTGGTAATCCATGGGTGAAGCGGGTGGTCCGCCTGGTGCAGCGCCTGCTGCCCTGAAGGGCCGCCCGGCAGGCAGGGCAGGGCGTCGGTGCAGGAACAGGTGCAGCAAGCGGGCTCGGGGTCTTTCTTCAGGACGCTCTCGGGGCGCTTCCTTCTGCTGACCCTTGTCTTCGTCATGCTGGCCGAAGTTCTGATCTTCGTGCCCTCGATCGCGCGCTTCCGCGCCGATTTCCTGCTGGAAAAGCTGAAGCAGGCGCAGATCGCCGCCCTGGTGCAGCTTGCCTCGGACGAGATGATCAGCCCCGAGCTGGAGGCCGAGCTTCTGCGCAATGCAGAGGTGTTCAACGTCGTGCTGCGGCGCGATGAAGTGCGCCAGCTTGTGCTGTCTTCGCCGGTGCCCAAGCCGATCGAGGATGACTTCGACCTGCGCACCGCCGGGCCCTGGGCGCTGATCAAGGATGCGATCAGGGTGATGATCACGCCCGAGGACCGCATCATCCGCGTGATCGGCAATCCGGTGCAGGAAGGCGGCCAGCTGATCGAAGTCACCCTCTCGACCAAGCCGCTGCGCAAGGCGATGCTGGTCTATGCCGGCCGCATCCTGGGGATTTCGGTGCTGATCTCGGCGGTGACGGCGGTGCTTCTGTTCCTCGCCGTGCAGCGGCTGATGGTGGGGCCGATCCGCCGTGTCGTGCGCCATATGCAGCTTTACGCCGAAGCGCCCGAGGATGCCCGCCGGGTGATCGCGCCCAATACGCGGGTGGTGGAGCTGCGTCAGGCCGAAGAGGCGCTGGCCAGTATGCAGACCCAGTTGACCGGGGCGCTGAAACAGAAGGAAAGGCTGGCGCAGCTTGGCGGCGCGGTGGCGCGGATCAGCCATGACCTACGCAACATCCTGACCTCGGCCCAGCTTTTCGCCGACCGGATCGAAGGCTCGGCCGACCCGGCGGTGGCCAAGGCGGCGCCGAAGCTGCTGGGCTCGATCACGCGGGCGGTGAACCTGTGCGAGGCGACGCTGGCCTTCGGCAAGGCCGAAGAGCCGCCGCCGCGCTTGACACGCTTTGCCTTTGCCGATCTGGCCGGCGAGGTGGCCGAGGCCGAGGGGCTGGCGGGCGAGGGGCCGGTGACCTGCCTGATCGATTGCACACCGGGCCTGACCATCTGGGCCGATCGCGAGCAGCTGTTCCGGGTCCTGTCGAACCTGATCCGCAACGCCCGCCAGGCGATCGAGGCCACCGGCGCGCCGGGCACGATCGAGATCGGCGCGGGCGAGGATGCCGCCGAATGGTGGATCCGGGTCGGCGATACCGGGCCGGGCCTGCCCGTCAAGGCGCGCGAGCATCTGTTCGCCGCTTTCCAGGGTGGCGCGCGCAAGGGTGGCACCGGGCTTGGGCTGGCCATCGCGGCGGAACTGGTGCGCGGCCATGGCGGGCGGCTTGACCTGGTGCGCAGCGACAGCGACGGCACCGAATTCGCCATCCACCTGCCGCGCGGCGGTCTGGCCGAAGCGGGATGACGCAAAACCGGGGCGGCGAAAATTCCCTGCACAAGACCCGACGATTGCCCTTGCAAACCCCCGGCACCCCCGCTACATCGCCCCCCACGACGGACCCGTAGCTCAGCTGGATAGAGCATCAGACTACGAATCTGAGGGTCGGGCGTTCGAATCGCTCCGGGTCCGCCATATCCCCTCAAATCTGTGCCAGGTCGCCTGATCTGTCCCCGCTTGCCGCAGGCGGGTCCGGGCCTTCATCCGGGGTCGCTGTGCGTTGCTTGGGTATGGCGGAATCGGCCCCGACTCGCGGCCCTTTGATCGCCGCGCGGCGCGGGGGCGGCCCGACATGGTCTGGGGGGCAGCGTTTTGCCTTGCGGCGACCGGCAGGGAAATTTCCTTCCGCTTTCCCGACCGTCTTTGGAATGGGCAAGCCGGGCCGGACCTGCCAAATTCACGACAACATTAATCGTTTATTGGGGTGCCCCATGTCCTTCCGCATCGCCGGATTCTCCGGCAGTTTCAGCAAGCCCTCGCGCACCCGCGCCCTGGTCGATCTGGCCCTGAGCCGCGCCGCGCAGCGCTTTGGCGCGACGGTGGCAAGCCATGACCTGTCGGACCTTCAGCCCCAGCTTGGCGCCGCGAACCGGCTTGAGGATCTGCATGGGCTGCCGCGGTCGGTCGTCGCCTCGATCCTGTCGGCCGATGCGCTGGTCGTGGGCAGCCCGGTCTACAAGGGCAGCTATGGCGGGTTGTTCAAGCATCTTTTCGACCTGATCGATCCCGCCGCCTTGGCCGGCAAGCCGGTGCTTCTGGTGGCCACGGGCGGCGGCGCGCGGCACGCGCTGGTGATCGAGCACCAGTTGCGCCCGCTGTTCGGTTTTTTCGAAGCGGCGGTGCTGCCGACCGGGATCTATGCCTCGGCCGCCGATTTCGCGGGCGAGACCCCGGTGGCCGTGCCGCTGCTGGACCGGCTGGACCGCGCGGTTGACCAGCTTGCCCCCTGGCTGGCGCGATCCCGGGCCGCGCCGGTCGCCTGATCAGGTCAGCGCACGCAGGGCCGTTTCGGCCTCGGCCAGCAGCCGGTCTGTGTCGCGCAGGATCCGCTCCCGCGCCGCACCGGCCTGGCCCTGGCGGATTTCACCCTCGGCCCGGCTGTAATGCGCGCGCAGCCGTTCCGCGCCGATCACCGCCGCGCCGCCCGCCGCCTCATGGCACAGATGCTCCAGCCCGCCGGATGCGGCTGCCGCCTGAAGGGCAAGGCTGGCGAGCCGGTGCATGTCGGCCAGGCAGTCCTGCGCGATGCGCTGAAAGGCCGCCGCGCCAAGGGTCGCCCGCATGTCGTCGATCCGCGCCAGATCCAGGGTGGCTGACACAGCCATCGCCGCCGTGACACTGTCGCCGCGCAGCACCTGCGCCAGCGCGCCGGATGAGATCGGCTTGACCAGAACATCATCCATGCCCGCCGCCCGAAAGCGCTCCAGATCGGCGGGCAGGGAATGCGCCGTCACCGCCACGATCCGCGCCTGCCGCGAGGCGCCATCGGCCCGGATCAGCCGGGTCGCGGCCAGACCGTCCATCACCGGCATCGAGATATCCATCAGGATCACGTCGAAGCGGCGCGCCCGGGCCGCCTGGGCACCTTTCTCGCCATCCACCGCCATTTCGACCCGCTGGCCGCTTTGGCGCAGCATCTCGGCCATCACGGCGCGGTTGGTGGCATTGTCCTCGACCACCAGGATATCCAGCACGGGCAGGGGCGGCGCTTCCGCCACCGGCGGCGGCGCGCCGCCTGCCTCCTGCGCCAGCGCCAGCGGCAGGCGCAGCCAGAAGCAGCTTCCCTCGCCCGGCGCGCTTTCGACGCCGATCTCGCCGCCCATGGCGGTGGCAATCCGGCGCGCGATGGCCAGACCCAGACCGGCCCCGCCGCCCGAACGCCGGAAGGAGGGGTCGAGCATCACGAAATCCTGGAAGATGCGGTCCTGATCCTGGGCGGCGATGCCCGGGCCGGTATCGATGACGCGGATTTCCACCTCGCGCATGTCGGCCACAAGCGGGGTCACTTCGGCTTCGACGGTGATGCCGCCGGTCTCGACGAACTTGATCGCATTCGACAGGAAATTCTGCACGATCTGGCCAAGGCGGAACGCATCGCCATGCAGCCGCGCGCTGGGGGTCAGCATGTCGAAGCGCAGGCCGATGCCACGTTCGGTGCAGACCGGGCCAAGCCCTTCGACCAGATTGGCCAGATGGGTCTCCAGATCGAAATCCTGCGCCACCAGCTTCATCCCGCCGCTTTCCAGCCGGGTGATGTCCAGCACGTCATCGGCATGGCGCAGCAGAAGCTGCGCCGAATCCTGCGCCAGCGCGATGAAATGCGCCTGTTCGGGATTTGCCGCCTTGCGCGCGGCGATTTCCAGCGAGGCGATCACGCCGTTCAGGGGGGTGCGCATCTCATGGCTCATCACGGCCAGGAAATCGGTCTTGGCGCGTTCCGCCGCAAGCGCCTCGTCGCGGGCACGGGTCATCTCGGCCTCGGCGGCCAGCCGGTCCGAAATGTCGTGCAGGAAGGCGGTGTAAATGCGGCCCTCGTCGCCCTCGGCGGAAGAGATCGACAGTTCGACCGGAAAGGACCGCCCGGCGCGGTGCAGCGCCCGGGTCTGGAAGCGGCCGGCATCCACCCGGCGCAACGGGGCCGCGTCGCCCGGTTCGGCGGCGATCTCGGGCGGCAGGATCAGCCCGGCTGCCCGCCGCCCCAGAACCTCGGCGCGCTTGTAGCCAAAGGTGCTTTCGGCAGAGCCGTTGAATTGCAGGATGCAGCCTTTGTCATCGGTCACGACAATGGCATCCAGCGCGGAATCCACCGTGGCGCGAAGCTGGCGTGAGACCTGGGCCGTGTGCCGCGCCTCGCGCTGGGCGGCGCGGCTGGACAGGAGGACCATGGTCAACAGGCAGGCCAGCATCCCGATGGTGACAAAGGTGGCCAGGGCGACCTGGCTGACCAGCAGCGACAGCGCGGCGCGCCGGTCGTCGCTGATCTTCGCCAGACGCTCGATGATCTGGATCGAGGTCTTGCGCAGCCCGTCGCGCAGCGTCTCGAGATGCGTCCCCATCCGGGGCAGGTCGGCGCGCAGCGCGGCATCCGACCCGTCGATCGCCGGGGTTTCGACCGCCAGATATTCCGCCAGCATCGCGGACAGCGCGGTCGAAAGATCCTCAAGCCCCGGGGTCGAGAATCCCGTGCCCTGAATGGCGTTCTGCGCCCGGCTGTAGAACAGGTCGTGGCGCTTGCGCAGCTCTTTCAGGGGGGCGGCGGGGTCGATCTGGGCGACCCGGATCTCTTCGGAAAGGCGGACGATATCGACCTCGAGCTGCGACAGGTTCCAGTGCAGGTTGTCGGTCGCCTCGCTGCGCAGCCCGACAAGGGCCGACTGGATGCGCAGCCCCAGAACGACCAGCATCACCAGCGCGATGCACAGGACAATGGCCAGAACCGGCCTGACGGTCCTGGCCAAAGTGGCGAGCCGGGGAGAGAGGGACGACATATCCCCGGATCAGCCGCCGAAATCGATGGTGGTCAGTTGCCAGATCGACCGGGAATAGATTTCCTCGGTCCGGTAGGCCTCGTTCGCATCATAGGGATAGACCATCCAGACCGGGCCCTTGTCGCGCAGCGCCATCGGCTTGCCATTCATCAGATAGGCCAGAAGCGGGCCATCCGATGCGACATCGGCCATGGGCATGGAGATGGAATAGTCATTGGCGGCGGTCAGCGTGATCGTGCCGCCCGTGGCGCCGCTGGCGGCGATCACGTCCTTCAGAAGCACGCCCTGAAAGGTCTGCGGCCCGTCGGTCCAGGTCGTCGTGGTGGTGAAACTGGTCTGGGGCAGGGCGGCAAGCTGGGCCTCGTCCAGCGCAAGCTGGCCCTCGGCATTGGTGCTGGCGATCTTGCCCGTGACGGTCAGGATGACATCGCCCGTGGGGGCGGCGAAATCCTCGGCGCGGGCGGCAGGACCGGAAGCGGCCGTCAGGACGAAGGCGGTGGCAAGGGCGCGAAGGAAAAGGGTCATCCGGGTCTCCTCAAAGCTGCGCCTTCTTCTAGCATTTCGGATGCGGCCTTGCGCGGGAACCTCGGGATAGAGGGCTACTCCGAAAGGATAGGGTCTTGTCCCGCCGCGCGGCCTGGCCCCGGCCCCCCCGGGGGTCAGGACACCCCCATTTCGCGGGCGATCAGCACCGCATGGGTGCGGTTGCGCGCGCCGATCTTGCGGTAGAGCGTCTTCACATGCAGCTTGACGGTGACTTCCTGCAAGCCAAGGTCGCGGGCGATTTCCTTGTTGGCAAGCCCCTGGCACAGCCGCCGCAGCACATCCATCTCGCGCCCGGTCAGCGGGGCCTTGCCCGCCTCGACCGCTGGGGCGCTGCCGCCCGAGGGCGCAGCGGCGGGGCGCGGCGCATAGATTTCGCCCGCCGCCATGAAGCGGATGGCCGCAAGAAGCGATTTCGTCGACATGGATTTCGACAGGAAGCCCGCCGCCCCGGCGGCCAGCGCCTGTTCGGCCAGAACCTGTGACGCCGCCCCCGACAGAATCGCCACCGGCACGCCCGGCAGGGCCTTTTTCATCACCTGAAGCCCGGTCAGCCGGTCCATGCCCGGCATCATGTAATCCAGCAGGACCAGATCATAGGGCGCTGCGGACCGCGCGGTTTCAAGCGCATGGGGAAGGTCGCGGGCAAGATCGACCTGGATGTCCGGCTCGCTGCGCAGAAAGGCGGCGACGGTCTCGCGCACAAGGTCGTGGTCATCGGCCAGAAGAATGCGCATCGCCACCTATCCTGCCCTTGCCCGAACGGCAGGCGCCTGAATTCCTCTGACGCTAGCAGAGCCTTGCCGCATGCCGCAACCTGAGAGTGTCAAGGGCAGCGGGCGGCGCCACCCTGGCCTGACGGCGCAGGGCCGCTTTCGGCGCAGAGAAGGCGCTCGAGGCGCTGGATCGCCCCTTCCGTGGCTTCGGCGCTGCTGTCCTCCTTCAGCGCCGCCGCCAGCGCCGCCCGCGTCTTCGCACCCCATTTCCCGTCGATCGGGCCGGGATCAAAGCCCGCCAGCAGCAGAAGCCGTTGGACGCGGGCCGGGGCCGGTTCGTCCGGCAGGCCAAGGCCCCGGCAGGTCTTGCCGCTGGCCGGAACCTCGGCCAGCGCGACCCCCATTTCAGGCAGGGTCTTGGCATCGGGGCGGGGCGCGGGCACGACTGCCTTGGTTTGGGGGATGGACAATCTTTCAGTCGCCTTCGCCGCCTTCTGCACCGTCATCCTGCCCTTTGCAGGTCCGGCCTTGATGGGGGCAACATCGGCGGCATCGGGCGCGGTGCGGGGCGTCTTTGTCTCTCTAGCGGGCGCGGGGAGGGCGGTGGGGTCTTTCGCTGCCATCGCTGCGGTGGCCAAGACGGCCTTGTCCGACAAGGCAGGGCCAGCAGGCACCGCCGCCGGACCGGCACTTGCCGTCGCGGCCTTGGCATCAGATGCAGGGGGCGCTTTCGCGGGGTCGGTGGCAGCAACAACCGCCGCAGCAAAGGTCGGAGGCGCGAGCTTGATGAGCTTGGGCAGCGCCACCGGGGCGGCCGGCGCTTTGGCCGTGGCCTTGCCGGGTTTGGCCACGGCGACCCGAGGCGCGGCCTTGTCCACAGGTTCTTGTGCGGCTGCGTCGGGCTTGGCCTTGGGCTTGCCCGGATCGGCGGGCCGGGCCTTGGGCTTGGGCGGGCTGGCGGTCAGGCAATCACCGATTTCCCTGGCTGCCGCCAGTGCTGTCTTGGGCGCGCCGTCATGGCTTTCATAGCGGCAGGAGTTCTGGCTGAGATCGCAGGTGAAATCGACATGCCAGCCGCGCATCCGCAGGTCCGCGGCGACCGACCCGGTGCCATCGGCGAACAGCCGGTATTGCAACCCGTCCTTGCCGATCACGCCTTGCTGCCAGGACCCGACATAGGCGGCGGTCGAGACATCGGCCAGCGACAGGCTGACCTCGCTTGCGCCGGGAAGCGGCTCGTTCAGGCTGGCTGGCGGGCAGACCTGCCCGGCCAGCGCCGCTCCGGGGAAAAGCGCCGTCAGGGCCAAAAGGACAAGCGCGCGGCAGACCATCTCAGTGCCCCGCCGCCATCAGCGGACCGTCCAGCCGGTAGGCGATGGCATCCAGCACCATGGCATTGGTATTGGCGGTGATCGAAGTGTCCGGGGTGCCGTCGGCCTCGTACCGGCCTTCCATCCAGCCGCGATCCGCAACCGCCAGGTCCTGCACATCTTCAACCAGCTTGGCGGTATAGTCGGTGCCGTAAAGCGCATCCCAGCCGAAGGAGGCTTTGGTGGACAGGACACGCTTGCTGTCCATCCTGGTGCCATCCAGCGTCAGCACCGCCCAATCCTGCCCGCCGCCCCAGACCGTGCCATAGGCGAAATAGGGTGCGACATTCAGATGGCCCTCGGTCACGGCGGTCAGCTTGCCCGTTTCGGCAAAGCGGGCCTCTTGCGCGCGGTAGACCTGCGCGGCCAGAATGGCCGAGTTGCGGTCGAAGCCGAATTCCAGGCCCTGAAGCAGCCAGGGTTCGCTGGTGATCAGCGCCGGGGTGGCGTTCTTGTTCAGGCGGCTGTCGCCGGGCAGGGCGAGGCCCATCACCTCGCGCGGGGTCAGCTGGCCGGTCATGTCCAGCGCCGCGGTCGCATCCAGCGCGAAGCCCATCATCGCCCGCGCGGCATATTGTTCATAGCCGACGCGGCCTTCCTGATGGGCGGTCATCTGGCCGTCAGCGATGGTGCCGCCGGTCAATTCGCCATCGACCAGCAGCGCGTCCAGCTTCCAGCCCGCGATCAGGCCCTGCACCGGCCCGGCCAGATCGGGATGGGCAATGCGCGCGGCTTCCAGCGCGGCCATCAGCCGGCCGATGTCCACCGCCGACCAGCCGATGCCGGTCTCGGTTTCCTCATTCTTATAGGTCACCATCTTGAGGCTGCGGATGTCATAGGCCTTGTTCGGCAGGCCCGCCGCGGTCAGCGGCAGACGCGCCAGACTGTCCAGCGCCTTGGCCAGACGCGCCTCGGCCTCGGCCTGCGGGATCAGGCCCAGCCGTTCGGCCGAGAGCACCGCGTCGATCAGCGCGCCGGATTCCCACATCGTCGTCGAGGGGTAGCCGTCGACCGAGGCGACAAGCCCGGTCTCGGGCGAGATGTTGTTCTGGAAATAGCGCCAGGCGGTGGCGGCGGCCTGCATCTCGGCCCGGCTGGGGGCGCGATGCGGGGCCAGCGGCAGGGGGGTGGCATCGGCGAAAGCCGCCATCGGGTCGGCGGGGGCGCGGGGCGAGAGGTCGATCCCGTCCAGCCAGAAGACCAGCGCCAGCCCGCCCAGAAGGCCGCAGACCATGGCGATGTGGCTGCGTGCGAGCAGGAGCGCGGAGGGGCGGGGGGAAAAGGTATTGCTCGTCATGTCAGGCTTCACTTTCAATCGGTTGCCAGAGGGCCGCGCGCAGCATCGACGCCATGGCGAGGCAGTTGAAACATCCCCAGGCAAGGTTCGTCGCGATGCCCGAGGCGGAATGGGTGCCAAGACCCAGCACTTCTTGCCCGATCGCCCAAAGTGCTGCGGCCAGCGTGAGGGCGATCACCGCAAGCTGCGGCCGGATCAGGTGCAGGAAGCGGCCGGACTGGCGGTCCTTGGGGGTGACGGGAAAGCTGATCTTGCGGCCGCGCAGCACGGTGGCGATGGCGCGCAGGCCCAGGGGGAAGAAGGCGATGTAGCTGGCCTTGGCGGCAAACCCGCCCGCGCCCCAGGTGCCGACCATCATCGCCAGTTCCATCAGCACCATGAAGGGCACGGCATGAAGGAAGAAGTCCGGCGAATAGGCGGCGACGGGCGAGATGCCGGTGAAGAGATAGATCACCGGCCCCAGAAGGAAGACCGGGTTCCACAGAGCGCCCAGATAGGACCAGAAGGTCGAGCCATACATCAGCTTCTGCGCCAGCGTCAGACCGGGGCGGAAGACCGGGTTGTCGTTCCACAGGATGTCCAGGCTGCCGCCGGCATATTTGAACCTTTGCACCGTCCAGGCCTGAAGATCCTGCGGCGAGAGCATCCGGCTTTCCACCGTGGGTTGCAGCGCCGATTTCCAGCCGCGCTCATGGTCGGAATGCAGCAGGATCGAGGTGTAGATGTCTTCCGAGACGTGGAAGCGGTAGGGGGTCAGCACCTCGGCCATCACCGCATCCTGCCGCATGGCATGCAGCAGTTCGGGCGCGATCTCGCGTTCGCGGGTTTCCAGGGTGTAGGATTCCTCGGCGGCGATCAGGCGGCGCTCGACGGCGGTGCCGAAACTGCGGAGGGCGGCTTCCATCACCGCCTCGCGGCGATGGACCGAACCAGCGCCGCAGCAGAAGGCGGCATTGGCGGCGTTGCGGCGGCGCTGGATCACGTCATAGAACATGCGGGGATCGTTGACGAAAGGGTCGCGGCCCAGGATGATCTCGCCAAAGGTCGCCTCGGCGGCCTTGCCCAGAAGGCGCCCGGCGCGGCCCAGGCGGCGGCCCAGCACATCGGCCAGATGTTCGCCCTCGGGCAGGTCGTAAAACCATTGCGGCGTCTGCACCCAGGCCATTTTCGGATCGCGGAAATGGCCCAGCGTATGGGTCAGGAAGGTGGGAAACAGCCGCGTGTCGGCATCGCAGATCACCAGGAAATCGCCCGAGGTCTGTTCCAACGCATTGCGCAGGTTCCCGGCCTTGAACCCCTCATTCGTGGTGCGGGTGATGTAGTTCACACCCTCATCCATGCAGACCGCCCGCATGGCCGGGCGGCGGCCGTCGTCCAGCACATGGATGCGGATGTCGATCGGGTGCGGATAGGTGACGGCCTTTGCGTCAATGATGCCCAACCGCACCAGTTCGGGGTCTTCGTTGTAGGTGGCAAGGTAGATGTCGACGGCGAGGGGACGGTCGGCATCGGGCACGCCGGGGGCGACCTCGCCATAGGTGGCGGGGGCGGGCTTGATCTCGACCGGCTGGTCCTTCCACAGGTTGGCGATGAAGAGGATCAGGCCGATGAAGGCCAGGGTCTCGGCCAGGACCAGCGGCAGGGCGAACCAGAGCGCGTCGGTGTTCAGCGAGGCGGTCCAGCGCCAGTGCAGATACCACAGGCCTGTGACGGCGGTTGCGGTGGCAAGCGCCTGCCACAGCGCCTCGCGCGTCGCGGAATAGGCGATGGGCGCGGGCGGGCGGCGGTCTTCGAAGCGGCGGAAATAATCGTCCATGGCATCAGGCCTCCGCTGTGACAGCCCGTCCGGCGCCGCGCGCCCAGGGCAGGGGGCCAAGGCCGATGGTCCAGGCGAGAAGCGCCTGCCGCGAGACCAGCACGGCCAGGCCCGCGGTCAGGGGCAGCGCCACGGCATAGCGCGACAGGATCAGCGCGGCGGGCGACAGCGGCAGGGCAAGGGCGTGGACGGCGACGTCGAAGAGGTCGATCACCATCGGGTGCATCAGGTAGATGCCGAAGGTGTAGCGGGCGAGGTGCGACCAGCGCGGCGACCAGGCGGCATATTGCGCGCCGAGGAAGATCGCGAAGACCGCCAGGGGCATCAGGAAATGGCCCCAGAATTGCGCGCCCTCGCGCCCGCCCCAGGCGCCGGTCTGCAGGGCGGCCCAGAAATGCGGCAGGGTGGCAAGGCAGGCGGTGGCGGCCAGGAACAGACCGCCCCGGCGCAGCAGGCGGCTTTCCCCGCGGGGGATGCCGTCTTTCCACAGGCCGTAGATCGCGAAGGCGGCGAAGCCGTAGCCGACATAGCCCATCACCTTCGCCCCGCGCAGCATCAGGTCGCGCGTCAGCTCTGGCACCGGCAGCGACCAGATCCAGCCCTGGGTCGCCTGCATCACCGCCAGGCAGGCGGGCAGCAGCAGGCCGAACAGCGGGTAACGCTGTGCCAGCCGCATCACCGGGTAGAACAGCACCAGCAGGAACAGGGTCGGCAGGAAATGCAGGTGATATTGCGCGTCGCCGAGGAGGAGGTAGCCGATCCAGCTTTGCGGCTGGGCCAGCTGGGCCCAGATCGCGTCGGCATAGTGGAACTCGGTCGCCTTCACGAGGCGGAAGAGGGCATAGAACAGCGTCCAGAAGGCAAAGGGCACCAGCAGGCGGCGGGCCTGATCGGCCAGTGTCGGGCCATAGTCCGGGCGGCGACGGTCCAGCTTGAAGGCCAGCAGGAACAGCGAGAACAGGAAGAACATTTCCGAGCCGGAAAATTCCGAGATCGCCCGGCCGATGACCGGCACGATCCGGTCTTGCACGCTCGCGTCCGGGAACGCCCCGCCCGAGAAATCGGCGGTGCTGTGGATCAGCACCACCCCCATCGCGGCGCAGACGCGGTTGGCGTCGAACCAGGTCATACGGGATTTGGCGGCAACCGACACGGCACTTACTCCTTGGACAGAACGGGGCCGCGGCGGCGCAGGCGGGGCGCTGCGGCAGGGCGGCAATAGGCGGTGGCGACCAGCGCGGGGTCGAGGCTGCCCTCGGGGCATTTGGCGGGGGCGGGAAGGGCAGGTGCGGGCTGGGCCGCCACCTGCGGCTCGGGCTGGCAGCGCGCCTTGCGCTGGCCGGTGCCTGCGCCCGCCAGATCCCACATCTGCGGCTGGTCGTTGTGATATTGCAGGATCGGCCCCTGCACCTTGTACAGAAGTGCTGCCAGGATGATGCCGTTGTTATTGGCGGTCTGAAGCGGGATGGGCCCGCTGCCATTCTCATAGACGCCCTCGTCGAACCCCTTGCCGGGTTCGCTCTGGTTCGCGACATGGTCGAACAGCATCTGGCTGTAAGGCGTGTTCCACAGCGCCCACATGCCGATCGCGGCCTTCGACGACACGGCGGCCCGGTCGGGCGCATAGCCCTGGGCCGGGTCCAGTGTGTTCCAGGCATAGCCATCGGCGAAGATCGCGTCATAGACAAAGAAGGGCGCGCCTTCGACCTGATGCTCGGACCGCGCGGTCAGGATGCCGGTGTCGCGGTAGCGGTTTTCCTGCACCTGATAGACCCGGTTCGCGAAATCGGCGCGCCAGCCATCCGAGGCGATGCCGGGCTGGCCGCTGCGGTCGCCGGGCAGATCCCAGCCCAGTTCCAGCCCGTCCAGGATATAGCCCTCGCTGACGACGTAGTTCTGGCTGTGGAAGACGCGCGGGTCGCGGCCATCGGCGGGCACGTCGACGCCTTCGATCGGGATGAACTGGTAGGGTTCGGCTTTCGACGCCTGGGCCGTGTCGAAGCCCCAAAGGCCGAAGCCCTTGGCGGAATATTCCTCGTAGCCGAGGCGGCCCTCCTGGAAGGCCTTGGCCTTGCCGTCCTTGCCGACCGTGCTGCCGAACAGCTGGCCATCGGCCGAGATCATGTCGCAGAAATTCCAGCGCAGGACGACATTGTCGACCTCGTTCGACAGGTAGGGATAGCGTTCCTTGATGATCTTCAGCCAGACCAGCAGCCGGCCGATGTCCAGCGCCGAGGAGCCCAGCTCGCCCGGTTTGTTGGCGTAATCGACGCGCTCGCCGGTCTTGGTGTTGTAGGCCTTGTTGGGCATCTTGCCCTGCGACAGGTTCAGCCCGCGCAGCGTGGCCAGGATCTTCGTCGCGCGGCGGTCGAATTCCGCGCGGTCGATCACGCCAAGCTCATGCGCCGAGACCAGCGCGGAGAGGTAGGAGGCGGTGTCCCACATGGTGGCCGAGGGGAAGCTGCCCACCGCGTTCACGAGGCCCGTGTCGGGCTGATAGGCGTCGACGAAATAGGACCAGGCGGTTTCCGCCATGGCGCGTTCCTGCGCCGTCAGCGCGCCATGGCGGCCGAAGGGAAGCGCGGGATCAAAGGCCGGTGCGGCGGGGACGGCGGCAGAGACCTGCGCCAGCGGGCCTGTGGCCAGCCAGCCCGCCGCCACCGGCAGGGCCGCCCCGCAGCCCAGAAGGGCCAGGACCAGCGCCGCCTTCTGCACCCGGTTTGCCATCGTCCGCACCCTCCCGTCGCGGCTCAGACGGCCAATGCGCGCAGCGCAGCGGCGCTGTCGGGCTGGATCGGGAAGATCTGGTCCATCCGCGTCAGGCGGAAGAGCTGGGCGACCTTCTCGCTCATCCCGCAGAGGATCATTTCGCCGCGCATCCCGATGCGCTTGAGCAGGCTGACCAGCGCGCCGATGCCCGAACTGTCGACCTCGGTGACCTGATGCAGGTCGATGACGATGCGGCTGTGGCCGCCCTCGATCAGCTCAAGGATGCTGCGGCGGAACTGGGTGGCGTTGGTCGCGGTCAGTTCGGCGCAATCGGCGGCGATCAGGGTGATGCGTTCTGCGGTGTGGTCGAGGGTGAACATTCTGAACCTGCTGGCGTAAGGGGGTGGGGCCGAGACTGTGGCGCCGTGCCTGCAATCTGCCTGCGAAAAGGCCATTCGCGCCAATGGGCAAAGGGGCATATCCCCTATCCCGACGGATAGTCCGCCATGCCAAAGGGTTACCGGATGATGCCCCGGGGCGGCGGTCGCCGTTTCCGATTGCCCCGCGCCGCAGAAGGCCCCATCTTGCGCGCATCCGCCGAACCGCGCGGCCTGGCCCCGGATGCCGAATGGACCTGTACGAAAGCCGCCTGGCCATCAGCACTTTCCTGTTCGCAGCATCGCCGGCCGAGCCGGTCGATCTGGCCTTCGTCTTTTGCAGCCCGACGATCAGCAGCCTTCAGCCCGCGCTGGAGCTGTATCGTGCGGGCCTGACCCGAAGGCTGCTGATCACCGGCGCGGGCAGGGCCGTCGACGGGTCCGAGGAATGGTCCTTCTACCGCCGTCACGCGCTTGAGGCGGGTCTGCCGGAGGCGGCGCTTCTGGTGGAAAAGACCGCCCGCAATACGATGGAAAACGCCGAGCTGGGCGCGGCGCTCATCGCGCGCGAGATCGGCTGGGCCGGTCTGCGCAGCCTGGCCGTCTGCGCCAAGCCCTTCCATATGCGCCGCGCGCTGATGACCCTGCGCCGCCATGTGCCGCCCGGCCTGCGCCTGATCGCCCGGCCGCCCGCAGACCCCGGCGATCTGTCGGCCACGACCTGGTGGCAGACCGAACAGGGGCGGCAGCGCATATTCGCCGAACTGGGCAAGATCGGCGAATATGCCCTGAAAGGCGATCTGGGCGATGTCTGATCGCCTGCGCCTGCATCTGCTGGGCATCGGCGGCAGCGGCATGTTGCCCCTGGCGCTGCTGCTGGGCCAGGCGGGCCATGCGGTCAGCGGCAGCGACGACCATTGCGCCCCGGCACGTCTGGCCCGGCTTGCGGCGCAGGGGATCGCGCTGTCCCCCGGTGCCGATCCGGTTCGCGCCGGGACGGTGGATCGCCTGGTGGCCAGCCCGGCCATTCCGCGCAGCCATCCGGCCCTGCGCGCGGCGCGGCGCGCGGGCATCGTGGTCAGCAGCCGCGCCGAAGAGCTTGCGGCGCTGATCGCCGGACGGCGCGCGGTCTGCGTCGCGGGCAGTCATGGCAAATCCACCACCACCGCCATGCTGATCCATATCCTGACGGCGGCGGGCCATGGCGATTTCGGCTATATGCTGGGCGCCGATTTCGCCGATCCGGACCAGCCCCCCGCCCGGCTGGGCGCGGCCGACGCGCCCTTCGTGACCGAAGCCTGCGAGGCCCATGGTGCGCTGGATGTCTGGCGGCCCTGGCGGGCGATCCTGACCGGTCTTGATGACGAACATGCCGATCACTATGGCGGCACGGAGGGTCTGCACCGGGCCTTCGCGGCCTTCCTTGCCCGCGTCCCGGCCGAGGGCGGGCTTCTGGTCTGCGGCGACGATCCGGCCAGTGCCGATCTTCTGCCCCGGGCCCGGTGCCCGGTCCTGACCTATGGTCTCGATCCCGGGAACGGCTTGCGCGGCATCCGGACCGGCCCCGCAAGCTGCACCGTCCATCTGCACGGAGAAGAGCTGGGCGCACTTGTCCTGGCCGTGCCGGGGCAGCACAACCTGCGCAATGCCCTGGGGGCGCTGGGCATGGCGATGCAGATGGGCGTCGGCTTCGACCTGGCGGCGGCAGCGCTGGCCGGCTTTCCCGGCATCGCCCGCCGTCTCCAGCGGCTTCAGACCCGGGGCGGGTTTCACCTGTTCGACGATTTCGCCCATCACCCGGCCGAGATCACCGCCGCGCTGCACACCCTGCGTCAGACCGCGCCGGGGCGGCTGATCGCGATCCTTGAGCCGCAATTGCACAGCCGGGTCCGCCGCCTGGCCCCGCAATTCGCCCGGGCGCTGGCGCTGGCGGATCGAAGCTACATCCTGCCCGTGGCCGGATTGGGCGAGGCCGGGCCCGAGGGCGGGGCGGATGCGACGCTGCACGACGCCTGCCGGGCCGCAGGGCTTGATTTCCGCCCTGTCGCCGATGGCGAGGCGGTTTTGCGCGATCTGGGGCGGGGCCTGCAGGCGGATGACACGCTGGTCGTCATGGCCGGGGCCGGCGGGGCCGGTCTGGCGCCGCGCCTTGCCGGGGCGCTGGCGCCGCCCGGCTGCGCGCCCGCAAGCCTGCTTTTGGGCGCGCAGCGCCCGCCGCCGCCCGACCTTCTGCTGCTGGTCGGCCGCCAAGCGCGCGAAAACCCCGCCGCGCCCGCGGTTGAAATGGGCCATCGCAGCCTGGGCTATGCCGCGCTGCTGGCGCGGGCGGATGCGCTGTGCCAGGCCCTGCGCGCGGCGGGGGGCGGTCCGGGCGAAAGCGTGGGGGTTTGCCTCGGCCGGTCGGTGGACCGCGTGACCGCCTTTCTGGCCTGTCTGCGGCTGGGCGCGGTCTTCGTTCCCCTGGACCCGGCCCTGCCGCAAGAGCGGCTGGCTTTCATGCTGGCCGTGGCGGGGGTGCGCCGGGTGGTCGTGAACGCGGCCAGCCCGGCCCTGCCCGGGGCGGAGCTGACCTTCGTCTCCTGCGGTACCCTGCCGAACCCGGCGGGCGATCCGCCCCCCGGCCAGCCGCGGCACCCCCCCGGCCCCCAGGAGGCCGCCTATATGATCTTCACCTCCGGCACGACCGGACAGCCCAAGTCGGTCGAGGTGTCGCGCGGTGCGCTGGCCAATTACGCCGTCGCGGCGGCGGACAGGTTCCAGATCGGCCCCGGTGCCCGGGTCTCGCTGATCAGCGGGTTCGGCTTCGACGTCTCGGTCGGCGACATGGCCATGACGCTGGCGGCGGGGGCCTGTCTCGTGTGCCCCACCGATCTGCAAGCGGTCCCCGGCCCGCCGGTCGGGCGTTTCATCGCCGAGGCGCGGCTGACCCATCTGTCGCTGACGCCATCGGCACTGGCGATCATTCCCGCCGCGCCCCTGCCGCATCTGACCCATGTCATCGTCGCGGGCGAGGCCTGCCCGCCCGCACTGGTCGACCGCTGGGGCAGGGGGCGGCGTTTCCTGAACGCCTATGGTCCCACCGAGGCCACGGTCGAGGTGCTGGTCTCGCCCTGCCTGCTGGGCGCGCCGGTCGGCATCGGCTGGCCGATGGACAATATGGGCGCCTGCCTGATGACCGAGGACCTGCGCCTTGCTGCCCCGGGCGAGGCCGGAGAGCTGTGCCTGTTCGGGGCGGGGCTGGCCATCGGCTATCGCGGCGATCCCGGGCTGACCGCGCAGCGCTTTCCCACGGTTTCACTTCCCGGTCTTGGCCCGACGCGCATCTACCGCAGCGGCGACCTGGCCCGGGCCGGGGCGGATGGCGGCTTGGTCTATCTGGGCCGGATGGACGGGCAGCTCAAGGTCAACGGCCATCGCGTCGAGCCGGGCGAGGTCGAGGCCGCGCTTTGCGATCTGCCCGAGATCGCCGAGGCGGCGGTGTCGCTGGTCGCTGCCGAAGCGGGACGCGACCGGCTGGTCGCCCATCTGGTCCTGCGCCCCGGCGCGGGCGCGCCCGATCCGCTGGCGCTCCGCGCCGCGCTGCGCCAGCGCCTGCCCTCCTACATGGTGCCGCAGTGGTTCCTGCCCGTGCCGGACCTGCCGCGCAACGCCAATGGCAAGCGCGACCGCAGCGCCTTGCCGCTGCCGCCGCAGCTGGCGCAGCCTGCCGCGGCCCGCCGGGCCGGCACGGCAACCGAGGCCCGGCTGATGGCGCTGGTCGATCATCATGCCGGTCCCGGCGCTGTCACCGGCACGCGCGACAGCCTGCAAGAGGCGGGGCTGGATTCGCTTTCCATGGCCAATCTTCTGTTCGCCGTCGAAGAGGCCTTTGCCATCACTTTGGACGGCGGTTTCGAGGCGGGCTTCGACACGGTCGAGGTTCTGGCCCTGATGATCGAGGCGCGGCTGGCGGCGGGGCAGGCCGACCCGGGCGCCACCGGTCAGGCCCAGGCCCTGGCGGCGCGGCTGGTGCCGCATCTTGCCCAATGGCCCGGCCGCCGCCTTGGCCGGGCGGGCCTGGTGCGCAGCCTTGCCGGGGCCGCCGCTGCCGCCCCGCAGGCAAACCTGTTCTGGGTCTTCCAGTCCGGGCAGGAACTGGCGCAGCTGAGCGCGGCCCTGGACGACGCGCTTTGCCTTTACGGCCTCCGCTCGGGCCATCTGGCGCTGGATTACACGCCCGAGACGCTGGCGGCGCTGGGCCGGCTTTACGCCGATGAGATCGCCTCGGTCGCGCCTTCCGGCCCGCTGGTCCTGGGCGGCAACTGCCAGGGCGGGCTGGTGATCCGCGAGGCGGGGCTGGAACTGATGCGGCAGGGCCGCGAGGTCACGCTGACCATCCTCATGGAGCAGGGCCGGTTCCAGCGCTATCCGGGGGCGACCCTGCTGATCTTCGGGGCGGGCAGCTATCTCAACCCCTATGGCCAGATCGCGGGGCCCGAGCAGGTGTTCCGCACCGCCTATCCCGCAGGTCACGCGGTCGAGATCATCCCGGGCGCCCATGGCCAGTATTTTGCGCCGGGCAGTGTCGGGGCGCTGGCCGCCGCGATCCTGCGACATCTCGACCGGCCGGGCGAGACGCCGCCCCAGGGTCCGGCGCCGGGCGTGCTGTCTCAGATCTGACATGCACGCCCCCGTGGTCCACATCCTGCGGCGCCTGAGGGCGCAGGTCAGACGCGGTCTCGCGGCCGCCCGCCGCAGCGGGAAAAGGTTGCGGCGCGGCGCAGGGGCCGCCTTTGGCCTGACGCGCGGCCTTCTGGCCTATCCCACCGCCTGGTTCGGCCCCTGGCAGCCGCGCGACGAAATCGCCGCGGCGGTGGCGGAACTGCTGATGCTGGGCTTTCACGGCGCGACGGCGCGGTCCTTCTCGGCGCGGCTTCTGGCCCGCCAGGTGCGGCGGGGCGAGGTGGGCGGCGTGTTCCTTGTGTCGCAGAACATCGGCACCCGCGCCGATGTCGCCGCCCTGCTGCGTCTTTTCCGCGAAGGCGCGGCCCGGCCGCTGATCGCCATCGACCATGAGGGCGGGGTGGTCCAGCGCCTGACCCCGGCACATGGCTTTACGCGGCTGCCCTCGGCCCGCGACATGGCCCGCAGCCTGACGCCCGAGGAAGTGCGGCAGCTTTACCTGAAGGCAGGCCGGGAACTGGCGGCGCTGGGGATCAATGTGAATCTTGGCCCCGTGCTTGATCTTGACGATCCGGCGAATGCGGCGATCGGGCGGCCGATGCGTTCCTATGGCACCGACCCCGACCGCATCGCCGCCTATGCCGGGGCCTTTGTCAGCGGATTTGGCGAAGCGGGCCTGCTTTGCGCCGCCAAGCATTTTCCCGGCCATGGCCGCTCGCCGGGCGACAGCCATCACGTCATCGCCGACATCACCGCGCGCTGGAGCGAGGCGGACCTCGCCCCCTTCGTCCGGCTGATCGCTTCGCCCGATTGCCCGGCCATGGTGATGACCGGCCATTTGCGCCATGACGGGCTGTCGCCCGACGGGCGGCCCGCCTCGGTCTCGACGGCCATGGTGACCGGCCTTCTACGGCAGAGGCTGGGCTATCGGGGCGTCGCGATGACCGACGATCTCGACATGGATGCGCTGCGTTGCACGATGGGGCGGCGCGCGGCCTTCGTACAGGCGATCGCCGCCGGGAATGACCTGATCCTGATCAGGAACCTGTTTGACTATGACCCGGCGCTGCCGCGCCGCGCCCTGCGCTGGGTGCGCCGCGCCATTGCAAGCGGCAGTCTGACCGAGGCGCAGGTTCTGGCTGCGGCCGCCCGGGTGCGGGCGGCGCGCCGGCAGGCCTGGCAGGCCTAAGCCTGCCGCATCAGCGAGGCGTCGACCCGGCCCGGCCCCGGCGCTTGGCGGCCAGACCCATCGCGGCAATCGCGCCGCCCAGCAGCAGGCCCGCCGCGGGCAGCGGCACAGGGGCGGGCGGCAGGTCGCGCACTGCGAAACTGGCCAGCAGCAGCGCCGAGTTCGACGCTTCTTCCATCGTCCAAAGCTCGTCGAAAGGCAGCCCATCCCGCAGGAAGCCCGACAGGGTCAGTGTGTAGACCTGATTGCCGAAAGTGAATTCCTGAGTCAGGGTGGGGTTGACCGTGGCCATCACGCGGTCGGCGCAGCCGTTCGCGTTCACCCCATGACCATTGGCGCCACCATTGGCGCAGGTCGGGGCAAGGTTGTTCGTTTCGAGATGCGAGAAATCGAAGACCGAATTGAAGGTCTGCTCGGGGCTGCCATCAAACGACACGTTGAAGGATACGGTCAGCTTGATCCCCGAGATCGAACCGCCCGAGACGATAGGGTTGTTGCGATGCGTGAAGGTCCCCAGCACGAAATCCGTGTTCGCCGAGATTGAATTGCTCGACTGGCCGACAAAGTCATAGCCGCTTTGATGGCCGTCGGGGCTGTAGAACGGCACGCCCCAGCCGACCGAGTTGGTGCCAAGGCCGGTCAGATTGCTGGGGTTGCCGGTGGCGTCGCCCCAAGTGCCGGTGACATCCTGAAGCGAGATGGTCGCTGCACCGGCGGAACCGGCAGCGATCGTGGCAAGGGAAACTGCAAGAATCCGTAAAACTTTCACCGTACCGAACTCCACTTGCACCCGGGACCGCCAGAACCGCGCGGCAGAAGAAAAGGGTGCGTCACAAACTATCTGCAATTGTGCCACCATTTTTCCGCAAACTCGAGTGATCGCCGCCGAATTGCCATAAAATTGAGATCGGCGTCAAAAGTTCCGGGTTAACTTGATGAATGTTGCTTTTGCCGCGACAGAGCCGCGCGACGGGCGGCGCAAATGTGGCTTTTATACGGTCAAGATCCGTTGGCAAGTGAGTCGCCGCGCCGGGGGGGGGCGGCCGACCCTGACCCGGCAAGGCGCCGGGGCGGATCAGGCGCGACTGGCGGGCGGCCGCCAAAAGAAAAGGCCCGCGCCGGGCGCGGGCCTTTCGTGTTCCTGGGCCTGGGCAGGCCGGATTTCGCTGCGTCAGGCCTTGCGGCGCTTGCGCGCGACCGCACCCATGCCGACCAGCGCGATGCCCAGCAGGCCGCCAGCGGCGGGCAGCGGCACGGCGGCGGGCGGCGGCGGCGGCGGCGCCTGACGCACCGAGAAATTCGCCACGAGCAGGGCCGAGTTCTCAGCTTCTTCCGTGGTCCAGAACTCGGTGAAGAGCTGGCCGTCATGCAGGAAGCCCGAAAGGTTCAGCGTATAGATCATGTTGCCATAGGTGAATTCTTCCGAGAGGCCCGCATTCGTCGACGCGGACACGCGGTCGGCGCAGCCATTCACGTTGACACCCTGACCGCCCGTGCCGCCATCAGCGCAGGGGCTGGCGTTGTTGGTCGTCTCCCAATGCGTGAAGTCGAAGACGGTCTTGATGATCTGGCTCGGGTTGCCGTCGAAGGACACGGCGAAGGACACCGACAGCTTGGCGCCGGTGATCGAGCCGCCCGCCGCGATCGGATTGTTGTGATGGGTAAAGACCCCCAGCACGAAATTCGTGTCGATGGCGATGGCGTTGTTCGATTGGCCCTCGAAATCATAGCCGCTCTTGGGGTCGTTCGGGCTGTAGAACGGTGTGCCCCAGCTGATCGAATTCGTCCCCTGACCCGTCAGGTCGACCGGCGTTCCGGTCACATCGCTCCAGGTGCCGGCAACATTGGTCAACGACAGGGTCGCTGCAAAGGCCGAGGCTCCAGCGAAGGCGGTCGCTGCGCTGAATGCCGCCGCAAAAATACCAAAATGCTTCATCATTTACCCTTTCACGTTGGCACCCCGACCGTCCTGTCACTGGGGTTGGAGTGATCTAAGTCAAGCCACGGACGGCATTTTTCTCTAATGCAACTTGATCATATAAGAAAGACTTTTCGCCCTCGGAAAGCCGCAATTCAGGCCGTATTTTTGGGGTGGATGCCAAAATGACGACAGAATTCTGGTCAGGGCTGCGATGGTCCATGCGCTTTCCCGCTGCGGGAGAGTGTCGGGAAAGAATGACGATGTGGTGGGGGCGCTGTCCGCAAACGGATTCGTCCGGCAGGGAGAAGCTCTGCCGGCATCAATGCAGGGCTTGGCGCGGGGCGCGGCAACAGCACCGCGCCCGCCCTTGGCTTAATGGTTCAGCTTGCGCCGAACTGCTGTTCCACCGACCTGCGGTGCTGCGCGTAGGACGCATCCGACCGCGAGATCAGCGTGTAGAACATCGGCACCACGAACAGCGTGAAGAAGGTGCCGATCACCAGGCCGGTGAAGATCACCAGACCCATGGCCTGGCGTGCCGCCGCCCCCGCGCCCTCGGCGATGATCAGCGGCACAACGGCCAGCGCCATGGCGGCGGTGGTCATCAGGATCGGCCGCAGCCGGGTTTTCGCCGCCGCGACGATGGCGGCGTGGCGGTTCAGCCCATGGTCCTCGCGTTGCTGGTTGGCGAATTCCACCATCAGGATGCCATGCTTGGTGATCAGCCCGATCAGCGTGATCAGCCCGACCTGGGTGTAGATGTTCAGGGTTGAGATCCCGAAATACAGCGGCAGCACCGCGCCAAAGATCGACAGCGGCACCGACATCAGGATGATGAAGGGGTCGCGGAAGCTTTCGAACTGCGCCGCTAGCACCAGGTAGATCACGATCAGCGCCGCGCCGAAGGCCAGCAGGATCGTGTTGCCCTCGGACTTCTCCAGCCGCGACTGGCCGGTATAGTCGATGAAGAACCCGTCCGGCAGCGTCTCGGCCGCGATCCGCTCCAGCTCGGCCAGCGCCACGCCGGTCGACAGGCCGATCATCGGCATGGCCGACAGCGTCGCGGAATTGAGCTGGTTGAACTGCTCGATCGCCGCGGCGGTCACGCCCGGATCCAGCGACACGACCGAGGACAGCGGCACCATCTGCCCCGAGGACGAGCGGACGAAGAACTGCGCCAGCTTCTCGGGATTGTCGCGCCAGTCCTTGGGCACCTGGGTGATCACGTCATAGCTGTTGGAATCGCGGTCGAATTGCGCCACCGCGCCTCCGCCGACCAGAAGGCCCAGCGTATTGCCGATCTCCGAGACCGAGACGCCAAGCTGCGCCGCGCGGTCGCGGTCGATGGTGATGCGCACCTGCGGCGCATCGAAGGCCAGGCTGTTCTGCACCACGATGAACTGGCCCGACTGCATGGCCTTGGCGGTGATCTCGTCGGCCACCTCGGCCACGCGCTCGGGACCGTAGATCGACTGGATCACCATGGAAATCGGCAGGCCGCCCCCGGCGCCCGGCAGGCTGGGCGGGGCAAAGACGTAGCCCTGCAGGCCCGGCGCGCCGTCGAGGATGCCCTGGATCTCGGCCTGGATCTCGGCCTGGCTGCGCGTGCGCTCGGACCAGTCTTTCAGGGACCAGATGTAGAAGCCGGTATTCGCCGACCCACCCATGCCCGCGACCGAGAACGAAGTCTGCACCTCGGGAATGTCGGCGGTTCGCTTGCCGATTTCCTTTGTGAAGGCATCGGTATAGTCAAGCGTGGCATAGCGCGGCCCGTTCAGGATGGCGAAAAGGGCGCCCTGATCCTCTTCCGGCGCCAGTTCGGACGAGGTGTTCAGGAACATGAACACCGTGCCCCCCAGCAGCGCCACCACCATCAACAGTGTGACCGGCCGGTAATCCAGCGACGACGACACACGCCGCTCATACCAGTTCGCCAGCCCGTTCAGCGTGCGGTCGACGATGCGCTGGAAGCGGCCCGGTTCGCCATGGCTCAAAAGCCGCGACGACATGGCCGGGGTGATCGTCAGTGCCACCACGCCCGAGATCACGACCGACCCCGCCAGGGTCAGGGCGAATTCGGTGAACAGCGATCCGGTCAACCCGCCGGTAAAGGCCAGCGGCGCCAGAACGGCGGCCAGCGTGATCGTCATGGCGATGACCGGGCCGGTGATTTCCTTCATGCCGGTGATCGCGGCGCGGGCGGGCGACTGGCCCTCGTCGATATGGCGATGAATGTTCTCGACCACGACGATGGCGTCATCGACCACCAGACCGATGGCCAGAACCATGGCCAGAAGCGTCAGAAGGTTGATCGAATAGCCCAGCATCAGCATCACCGCGCAGACGCCGACCAGCGACAGCGGAATGGTGACGATGGGCATCAGCACCGACCGGAACGAACCCAGGAACAGCAGGATCACCACGACGACGATTGCCACCGCCTCGCCGATAGTCTTGAACACCTCGTCGATCGAGGCCGAGATCGTCTCGGTCGAATCGTAGACCATGGTGATCGACATGCCCGCGGGCAGCGTCTCGCGCAGCGCGGGCAGGGCGGCCAGCACATTCGCCGCCACATCAAGCTGGTTGTCGCCCGGCGCGGGGATGATGCCGATGAAGGTGCCCGGCTCGCCGCCGAAGGTCACGATCGCATCGGTCGATCCCGAGGCCAGTTCGATCCGCGCCACGTCGCGCAGCCGCACCGTGCCATTCGCGCCCTGCACCAGCGGCAGCGCGCCAAAGGCCTCGGCCGATTGCACGGTGGAATCCAGCGTCAGCGAATAGACGAAATATTCGTTTTCGGTCTTGCCGGGGGCCGACAGGAAGTTCGACGCCCGGATCGCGCCCAGCACTTCGGACGCGGTCACCCCGCGCGCTGCCAGTTGCAGCGGGTCCAGCCAGATCCGCATCGCATATTCGGCCCCGCCCAGAATCTCCATCTGCGCCACGCCGTCGATATTCGTCACCCGTGGCGTCACCACGCGTTCCAGATATTCGGTCAACTGCTCGGACGTCATGTTGGGGTTCTGGACCGCCAGATACATCAGCGCGAAGGTCTGGCCGGTGCCCTTCTGGATCACAGGGTCTTCGGCGTCCGAGGGCAATTGCCCGCGCACCTGCTGCACTTTCGACATCACCTCGGTCAGCGCGATGTCGGGGTCCGCCCCAAGTTTCATCTGCACCGTCACGACCGATGCCGAAGGCCGCGACGCCGTGGTCACATAGTCGATATTCTCGGTCGTCGACACGGCCGAGGCGATGGGCGAGGTGATGAAGCCCTGGATCAGATCCGGCGCCGCGCCGGGATAGACCGTGGTGACCGTGATCACCGTCTCCTCGACTTCCGGGTATTGCCGCACCGGCAGGTTCACGACCGAGGCCAGACCCAGAAACAGGATCAGCGCGGCCAGCACGGTCGACAAGACCGGGCGGCGGATGAAGATTTCAGAAAATCCCATGAAGCGCGTCCCTTATTCTTCCGCCGGCGCGTCAAGCGCGACGGAATTGTCGATCTTGACCTTGCCGCCCGAGGCCAGCCGGTTCTGCCCCGAAGTGACGATCTGGTCGCCCCCGGCCAGACCCTTGACCACCTCGATCATCCCGCCCGAGCGGCGGCCAAGCGTCACGAACACCTGTTCGACCTTCAGCTCATCCGCCTTCTCGCCCGGCCGGATCACATAGACGCTGTCGCCGTAAAGCGTGGAGGTGACGGCGGTCTGCGGCACGGCGATCACGCCTTCCTCCTTCGGCAGCGCGATGCGCACGCGCAGGAACTGGCCGGGAAGCAATTCGCCCGAGGGGTTCTCCACTTCGGCGCGGACCGAGATCAGGCGCGAATTCGCATCGACGCGCGGCTCGATGCCGATGATCTTGCCCGTCGCGCTGAAGCCGCCCACTTCCGAGGTCACGGTGACCGTGCCGCCCATGGTCAGCGCCGCGATCTGCTGTTCGGGAACGCTGAAATCCACCCGCATATGCGACAGGTCCTGCAACGTGGCAAAGACCGTGCCGGGGGTGACATATTGCCCGACCTCGATCTGCGGAATCCCCACCGTTCCCGCGAAGGGCGCGGTCAGTTTCTTGTTGTCGACCATGGTCTTGGCCGAAGCGACCTGGGCCCGTGCCGCTTCAAGCTGCGCTTCCGCCGCTTCCAGCGTATTGGCCGCGCCGACGCCGCGATCGGTCAGGGTGCGGGCACGGTTGGCCTCGGCCTGGGCCACGCTCATCCCCGCTTCGGCCGCGGCCAGCGCCGCCACTTCGCTGTCATCGTCGATCTGCACCAGGGGCTGGCCCAGCTCGACCACGTCATTCGCCTTGAACAGGATCTCGCGCACCGTCCCGCTTGACGCGATGGCCAGGTCCACGCCGCTGGTCGCCAGCGCGGTGCCGATGGCGTCGATCCCCGGCTCCCAGGTCACCGGCTCCAGCGTCTGGGCCGTCACCGGCACTGGCGGCGGCACCATGTTGCCCAGATATTGCGCGATCATGTCGTCGCGGAAGAACTTGAACCAGACGATGCCGCCAACGATCAGTCCAAGCAGGACAATGGCAATCAGAAGACGTTTGAACATCGTGAAACTCCGGCAGCAGGGGCAAGAAGGGCCAGCCCGCTAAGACGCGCAGGGGGGGCCAGCTTCCTGCCTGCGGTAAGGTGACGCGGCAGTCAACTGGCAATGCCGCAGATGTCGCGGGGCCCGGCCATGAATTTCCGCACATTGAATATGGGAAAACGCTTCTAAGCCCGCCAGTCGGATGGCAAATCCGGCGATTTCCGGGTCACCCCTTTACAAATTCGATTGTTTGAATATATTTCAGCCCGAACCCGGGTTCTCCCCCGCTGTCCATTTCCGAACGGGGCCGTCATGCGCGCCACTTCTGCCGTCCTTTGCCTGCTTCTCGCTTCCGCCCCGCTTGCCGCGCGGGCCGAGACCCTTGGCCTGACCCATATGCCCGTCACCGACTGGAAGGCCGTCTTCGGCCGGGTCGAGGCGCGCGACCGCCTGCCCGCCCGGGCCCGTCTGGGCGGCACGCTGGTTGAACTGACCGTCAGCGAGGGCGATATCGTCACGGCGGGGCAGGTGCTGGGCCGGATCGAGGACCAGAAACTGACCTTCCAGCTTTCCGCCCTGCGCGCCCAGACCAAGGCGCTTCAGGCCCAGCTTGCCAATGCCGAGACCGAGCTGAAACGCGGCGAGGAACTGCTCGCGCGCGGCGTCACCACCGCCCAGCATCTCGACGCGCTGCGCACGCAGGTCGATGTCCTGAAAGGCCAGATCGCCGCGCTGGACGCCCAGGCCCAGGTCATATCCCAGCAAGAGGCCGAGGGCGCCGTCCTTGCCCCGGCGGCGGGCCGCGTCCTTGACGTGCCCGTGGCGCAGGGCGCGGTGATCCAGCCCGGCGAGGAAGTGGCGCTTCTGGGCGGCGGCGGCATCTTCCTGCGTCTCTCCATCCCCGAACGCCATTCCGACGCCTTGCACGAAGGCGATGCCATCCGCATCGAGACCGCCGCAGGCACCGCCGAGGGGCGGCTGGAAAAGGTCTATCCGCTGATCGAGAATGGCCGCGTCCTCGCCGATGTCGCGGTTGACGGCCTGCCCGACCGCTTCTTCGACGCCCGCGTGCTGGTGCGCCTGCCTCTGGCCCGGCGCGAGGCGCTGCTTGTGCCCGAAACCGCGCTGGTCGCCCGCGCGGGCCTTGATTTCGTCGCCGTGCAAGACGGCGAGACCACGTCTTTCCGCGCCGTCGTTCCCGGCGAGCGCCATGAGGAGGGGGGGCTGGTCCAGGTGGAAATCCTGTCCGGCCTCCAGCCCGGCGACGTGATCGTCACCGATCCCGCCAATCTTCCCGCCAGCCTTCCCACTCCGGAGGGCAGCCATGACTGACACTCCGCGCAAGGCCCCGCTTGGCATCGCGGGGGGCCTGACCCGGGGCTTCATCGCTTCGGCCCTGACGCCCCTGTTCATTCTTGCCGCCCTGGCGGCGGGCCTTGTCGCGCTTGTCAGCCTTCCTCGCGAGGAAGAGCCGCAGATCTCGGTCCCGCTGGTCGACATCCAGGTCCAGGCCCAGGGCCTGCGCGCCGAAGACGCGGTCAAGCTGGTCACCGAACCGCTGGAAGGCATCGTCAAGGGGCTGAACGGCGTCGATCACGTCTACAGCCAGACCCAGGACGACGCGGTCATGGTCACCGCCCGGTTCAAGGTCGGCACCCGCGCCGAAGACGCCATCCTGCGCGTGCATGAAAAGCTGCGCGCCAATATCGACCGCCTGCCGGTCGGCATCCCCGAACCCCTGGTCATCGGGCGCGGCATCGACGATGTGGCGATCCTGGCGCTGACCCTGTCGGCCGCGCCGGGACAAGAGATCGCCGCCGGCGACCTGACCCGCATCGCCCGCGCCGTGCAGACCGATCTGGCCAAGACCGACGAGGTCGGCCTGACCTATCTGGTGGGCGAGGCGCCCGACGCCATCCGCATCGCGCCCGACCCCGACCGGCTGGCCCTCTATGGCGTCACCCTGCAACAGCTTGCCGCCAAGGTGGCGCAGGCCAACCGCACGCTCTCGACCGGCAAGCTGCGCGATGGCGGGCAGGCGGTGGACCTTGTCGCAGGCCAGACCCTTCAGGCCCCGGCCGAGGTGGCGGGCCTGCTGATCACCACCCGCGACAACCGCCCGGTCTATGTCTCGGACGTGGCGCAGGTCTCCTATGTGCCCGACACATCGGACCATATCGTCGCGCAACTGACGCGCGGGGCCGATGGCAGCGTGCAGCGCAGCCCCGCCGTCACCCTTGCCATCGCCAAGCGGGCAGGGGCCAATGCCGTCACCGTGGCCGAAGATCTGTTGCACCGGGTCGAGGCGCTGAAAGGCACCACCATCCCCGACAGCGTGACCGTCACCGTCACCCGCGACTATGGCGAGACGGCGAATGAAAAGGCCAATGAACTGCTGTTCCACCTTGGCCTTGCAACCGTCTCGATCATCCTTCTGGTCTGGCTGTCGATCGGCTGGCGCGAGGCGCTGGTCGTCGCCATCGTCATCCCGGTCACCATCCTTCTCACCCTCTTCGCCGCCTGGGCCATGGGCTATACGCTGAACCGCGTCAGCCTCTTCGCCCTGATCTTCTCGATCGGCATCCTGGTCGATGACGCCATTGTCGTGATCGAGAACATCGCCCGCCACTGGGCCATGGCCGATGGCCGAAGCCGGTCGGCGGCGGCGGTCGATGCCGTGGCCGAGGTCGGAAATCCCACCATCGTCGCCACGCTGACCGTGGTCGCGGCGCTTCTGCCCATGCTGTTCGTGTCGGGCCTGATGGGCCCCTACATGTCGCCCATCCCGGCCAATGCCAGCGCCGCGATGATCTTTTCCTTCTTCATCGCCGTGATCGTCACGCCCTGGCTGATGATCAAGATCGCGGGCCGCGCCAAACTGGCGGGCCATGGCGATCATGGCGCCATCCCCGGCGGCGCGCTGGGCCGCGCCTATGCTGCCGTTGCCCGGCCCATCCTTGCCAGCCGGGCCCGCGCCCTGACCTTTCTTCTGGCCACCGTGGTCCTGTCCTTCGGCTCGCTCGCGGCGCTTTACACCAAGGACGTGACGGTCAAGCTTCTGCCCTTCGACAACAAATCCGAACTCTCGGTGATGATCGACCTGCCCGAAGGCGCCACGGTCGAGGCGACCGACCGCGTCGCGCAGGATGTGGGCCGGGTGGCGCTGGCCTTGCCCGAGGTGCTCTCGGTGCGCACCCATGCCGGCACCGCCGCGCCCTTCAACTTCAACGGCCTCGTCCGCCACTATTTCCTGCGCAATCAGCCGCAACTGGGCGAGGTGGAAATCCTGCTCTCGCCCAAGGGCGACCGCGCCCGCACCAGCCATGACATCGCGCTTGATCTGCGCCAGCGGCTTGCCGCCATCGCCGCGCCGGAAGGCACCGTCCTGAAAACGGTCGAGCCGCCGCCCGGCCCGCCGGTGATCGCCACCCTGCTGGCCGAGGTCTATGGCCCCACGCCCGAGGCCCGCCGCGCGGCGGCAACCAGGATCCGGCAGGCCTTTGAAAGCGTGCCCTTCATCGTCGATGTCGACGACGGTTTCGGCACCCAGGCCCGCCGCCTGCGTGCCAGCCTTCTGCCGGACGAGCTGGAATTCTTCGGCGTGCAGGAACAGGATGTCTTCGACACGCTGGCCTGGCTCAACACCGGCACCACCGTAGGCTACAGCCATCGCGGCGAGGGCCGCCTGCCCATTCCGCTGCAACTGGACCTGCCGAAATCCGCCAAGGTTCTGGACGAAAGCTTCCTCACCACGCCCATCCCCGCCAATACCCTGCCCGGCGCGCGCGGCGTGGTGGAACTGGGCGATGTGATCGCGGTCACCGAGGAACGCGCCAGCTACCCGGTCTTCCGCCACAACGGCCGTGCGGTCGAGATGGTGACGGGCGAGCTTGCAGGCGATTTCGAAGCGCCGCTTTACGGCATGCTCGCCGTGTCCGAGGCGCTTGACGGCATGGACTGGGGGCCCGGCGAAAAGCCGGTCGTCAGCCTGCATGGCCAGCCGCAGGATGAAAGCGCGGTCACGCTTCTGTGGGATGGTGAATGGGAAGTGACCTGGGTCACCTTCCGCGACATGGGCGCGGCCTTCGGCGTGGCGCTGCTGGGCATCTACATCCTGGTCGTCGCGCAATTCGGCAGCTTCCGCCTGCCGCTGGTGATCCTGACCCCGATCCCGCTGACCTTCCTCGGCATCATGGCCGGCCACTGGCTGTTCCACGCCCCCTTCAGCGCGACCTCGATGATCGGCTTCATCGCGCTTGCGGGCATCATCGTGCGCAATTCGATCCTGCTCGTCGATTTCATCCGCCACGCCACGCCCCCCGGCCGGCGCCCGGGTGTCGAGGTGTTGATCGAGGCCGGGGCAATCCGCTTCAAGCCCATCCTGCTGACCGCGCTTGCCGCCATGATCGGCGCGGTGGTCATCCTCGCTGACCCGATCTTCCAGGGCCTCGCGATTTCGCTGCTGTTCGGTCTGCTCACGTCCACCTTGCTGACCGTGCTTGTCATCCCGGCCATCTACCGCGTGTTCCGCACCGGGGCGGACGCCCATGCCTGATCAGAGGAGGAGACTGAAATGGCACATGTCGTCGTATTGGGCGCCGGACTTGGCGGCGCCATCATGGCCTATGAACTGAAAGACCAGCTCAGGCCAGAAGACCGGGTGACAGTGGTCACCAAGGACCCGAAATATCACTTCGTCCCCTCCAACCCCTGGATCGCCGTCGGCTGGCGCGGGCGCGAGGACATCACCGTCGATCTGGCCCCGACCATGGCGAAGAAGGGCATCGATTTCCTGCCCGTCGCCGCCGAGCGCCTGCATCCCGCCGAAAACCGCATCGCGCTGGTCGATGGCCGCTCGGTCAGCTACGACTATCTTGTCATCGCCACCGGCCCCGACCTTGCCTTTGATGAAATTCCCGGCCTCGGCCCCCAGGGGCACACCCAGTCGATCTGCCATATCGACCATGCCGAGGCCGCGCGCGCGGTCTTCGAGAAGCTGGTCGCCAATCCCGGCCCGGTGGTGATCGGCGCCGCGCAGGGCGCAAGCTGCTTTGGCCCGGCCTACGAATTCCTCTTCATCCTGGAAACCGCCCTGCGCCGCGCCAAGGTGCGCGACCGGGTGCCGATGACCTTCGTCACCCCCGAACCCTATATCGGCCATCTCGGGCTGGACGGGGTGGGCGACACCAAGGGTCTTCTGGAATCCCAGATGCGCGAGAAGCACATCAAATGGATGACGAACACCCGGATCAAGCGGGTCGAGGACGGAATGATGTCGGTCGAGGAATTGGCCGAGGACGGCCAGGTCAAGGCCGCGCGCGACCTTCCCTTCGCCTTCTCGATGATGCTGCCCGCCTTCCGCGGCATCGCGCCGGTCTCGGGGATCGAGGGGCTCAGCAACCCGCGCGGTTTCACCATCGTCGACAAGCACCAGCAGAACCCGACCTACCCCAATATCTTCGCCGTCGGCGTCTGCGTCGCCATCCCGCCCATGGGCCCGACGCCCGTGCCATGCGGCGTGCCGAAGACCGGGTTCATGATCGAATCCATGGTCACCGCCACCGCGCATAACATCGGCAATCTCGTCCGCGGCAAGGCCCCGGATCGGGTTGGCACCTGGAATGCCGTCTGCCTGGCCGATTTCGGCGACGGGGGCATCGCCTTTGTCGCGCAGCCGCAGATCCCGCCGCGCAATGTCAACTGGTCGTCCAGCGGCAAATGGGTGCATCTCGCCAAGGCGGGCTTCGAGAAATACTTCCTCCGCAAGCTGCGCAAGGGCAGCTCAGAGCCGTTCTACGAAGGCCTCGCGCTCAAGGTGCTGGGCATAGAAAAACTCAAGCAAACCTCGAAAGGATAGGCGTTCAGATGTCTCTCGACCGTGCCGTGATGGCCTTTGCCGGGGCGATGGTGCTGCTCAGCGTCCTGCTGACGGCCTTCGTCTCGCCGCTCTTCATCTGGTTCACCGTATTCATCGGCGTGAACCTGATCCAGTCCGCCTTCACCGGCTTCTGCCCGGCGGCGATGGTTTTCAAGAAGCTGGGCTTCAAGACCGGCTGCGCTTTCAGCTAGGCCGGGCGCGGGGGCGGCGGCGACCTGCCGCCCTCACCGCCCCGGCGCGGCGTCGGGCCGCGCCTATTCCACACCGCCGCACAGTTTCCAGCCCTTTGCCACCTCTTTCAGATGGCTGACAAAGGCCTGCACCTTGCGGGTGCGATGCAGGTCGACATGGGTGACGATCCACAGCGGAGACTCCCATTCCGTCCGCGGCGCCATCACCTCGATCAGCCCGCCCGCCTCGGCGGCGCGATGCGCCGCCAGGAAGCCAAGCCCCACCCCCTCGCGCAGGGCCTGCTCCAGCGCCTGCGGTTCGGTCGTGCGGAAGGTGCAGCGGTCGCTGCCCACCCGCTCGCGCAGCCAGCGGTAGAAGGGGGCCCGGTTCGCCTCGTTGTCGGGCAGGATATAGCGGTGCTGCGGCAGTTCCGCCTCGCTTTGCGGCAGGCCATGCGCATCGGCATAGCTTTGCGAGGCGTAAAGCCCGGTCCTGATCCGCACCAAGGGCTGCACCACATTGTCCGGCTCTTCCGGCGCCGACCCCGCCCGGATCGCCACATGCGCCTCGCCGTAATCCAGCCGGAAGACGCGCATATCGGTCAGGAAGCGCACCACGACATCCGGGTAGCGCGCCTGGAAACTGGCCAGCACCGGCACCAGAAGCGAGGACAGGCCGGAAATCGACGTGATCACCAGCTCGCCCCCCACCGTCTCGCCCTGGCCCTTGATCCGGTTGCCAAGCTGGACGAATTGCTCATCCGTGGTCTGCGCCACCGTCAGCAGGTCGCGCCCCGATTCCGTCGGCGTATAGCCCCGCGCATGGCGCTGAAAAAGCCGCGTCCCCAGCCGCTTTTCCAACGCGTCGATATGGCGGATCACCGTCGCATGGTGCACCCCCAGCACATCCGCCGCGCCGGACACGGTGCCCAGCCGCGCCACCTGATAGGCGGTGCGGATCTCGTCCCAGTTTTCCATATCGCAGGTTCCCTGTGCGGTGTCGCACAGAACATGCCCGCTCGCGCGGCGGATGCAAGGGCGGGATTGCCGGGAATCACCGCAAGGCGCAGTCTTTGCCGCAAGAAGCGGCGGGGGCGGGAATGAAAGTGCTGCTGGACAGGCCGGACCGTCTGGTGCTGCGCGACCTGCAATTCGGACTTGGCCTTGCCCTTGCCGCCGTTGTCGCGCTGCCCGCGCTGATGGCCTGGGGCTATTTCCGCAACGGCATCCTTTCGGGCGGGATCATCCTGACCGTCATTGCGCTGATCCTGCTGATCGGCTGCTTCGGCACATTCGTCCGCCCGATCCTTGTCACGTTCGACCGGCCCGGCAATGTGATCGAAGTGGTCGAGCGCAGCCTGTTCGGCGCCAGGCGTCAGGCCCATGTCCTGCGCCAGTTCCGCGGAGCTTTGGTCGAGGCCAGGGTCATCAGGCGCAAGCCGGGCGAGATGAGGGAATACCGCCACCGCAAGCCCCCGCCCGAACCGCGCGCCTATCGCGCCGTTCTTGTGCATCAGAACGGCCATCATGTGCCCTTGACCGAGATCTATGGCAGCGAGAAAGCCGCCGGAACCGCCGCCGCCGCGATCAACGGCTGGATCGGGTCTGATCTGGTGGCGCAGGCGGGTTAGGGCAGGGGGCGGCGATGCAGGTGATCGAGAAGACCTCTTCCCGCCTGGTCCTGCGCGCCCGCCCGGGCCTGCTGCTTCTGCTGATCGGCGGCCCCTGCCTTGTCCTTGCGCTGATCGCCCTTGCCAAACTGGCGCAGGGCGCGACCGAGGAGGCGGGCAAGGCCGCCCTTGTCGCCGCGCTCATGGCCTTGGCCTTTGCCGTTTTCGTCCGCTGGGAAGAGGTGATTTTTGACCGCGCCTCCGGCGATGTCCTGATCTCCAGCCGGGGCCTTCTTGGCCGTCGCGGCAGCCGCCACCCGCTTGACGCGATCCGCAGCGCGCGGATGGAAAGCGACCCCGACGGCGACCGCAGCAAATCCGGCAAACCGCTTGCCCGCCCCGTGCTGGTCAATACCGAGGGCCGCGTCCTGCCCCTGCGCTGGGCCTATACGGTTGATCCCTCCGATGATGCCGCGGTCAGCGCGATCCGCGCCTGGCTTGCGCCAAAAGGCGGGAAGAAAGGCAGGGCGGCAAAGCGATGAGCACGCGCCCGGGCCATGCCCTGTCCCGTGTCCGCCACCGCGCCCCGGCCTGCGCGCCGTTTTCTGCTCCGGGCCAACCCAGACGCAAGGGCGCGGCAGGCGCGGCCCGGGCCTTGCCCCGCCTTGCCGCAGCGCAGGTCGCGGTAAGGATCACATCTTGAAGGTGGTCGTGGATCGTCCCGACCGTCTGGTGGTGCAGGACACCCCCTGGCGTCAGGCGCTTGTTCTGGGCGGCGGTGCGCTTCTGGCCTGCGTCCCAACCTTTCTGCCGCTTCCGCCAGCGGCCCGCATCGGTGGCGCGCTGATTGGCCTTCTTTTCGCGGGAAGCGCCTTCACCCAGCTCGCCCGCCGCAGGCTTGTCCTTGACCGTGCCGCCGGAACCGTAACGCTTGAAACCCGCCGCCTGCTGCGCCTTTGCCGGGAAAGCCACCTGCTCTCCGCCCTGCGCATCGCCGAGATCCGCAGCCGAAACGAGTCCGCCCAAGGCTGGGTCAATGACATGGATGGCATCCGCCGCGAGACGCGTAGCCGCAGGGCCGACCGCCCGACCCTTGTGCTTTCGGACGGGACCGAAATCCCCTTCGCCGAAGGCGCATCCGGCGCTGCCCCCGCCCTCAACCGCATCAATACCTGGCTTGCCCTCCGCCGCGACGAGGGATTGGAGAAGACATGACCGTCATCGAGGAAACGCCCGACCGACTGGTCCTTGAGCAAAGCCCCTGGCCCACAGGCTGGTTCGTGGGCTTCGGGGCCTTGGCCTGCTTCCTTCTCGCCGCCACCGTTCTGGGCGGCGCGGCGGCAGGTTTCGCCGTCCTGATCGGCCTCTTCCTGACCTATATCGGCCTTTTTTAGACCGGCTGGACCCGCCTCACCCTGGACCGGCCCGAATTGCAGGTCACGCTCGAGACCCGCAGCCTCCTGAAAGGCGGTCGCGAATACCGCGCGCTGGGCCTTGTCTCGCGCGCCGAGGTGCTTGTCCGCAAAAGCCAGGACCGCAGTTCATCTCTGGATGACAACCGTCCTTTCGGCGGCCGCACGGTCACCTTCTCGCACAGCGCCGCCCTGCGCCTGACCGATGACAGCACCCTGACCTTCGCCCGCCCCGGCAGCGCGGCGGCGGCGGGAACCCTGGTCGATCGCGTCAACGCCTGGCTCGACGCGGCGCGCTGATCCCTTGCAGGCCCCCCAAACCCTTGCACGCTTGACTCCTGTTCCCTCCCGGCGTATCCGCCGCTGCAATTCCCCGGAGGCCAACGCTTCCGGTCCCTTGGGTATTGGCCCGGGATCGCCACCCGTCAGCGCGTCTGCGCCCACGGGTGCCGCCCGGCATTGCGGCAAGGCTTCGCTGCCCCATATGGGGCAAAACGCTTGGATGAGGTGAGAAGATGTTCGAAAGCCTGTCAGAACGCCTGGGCGGCGTCTTCGACCGCC
>Ga0056909_1000342_pt1 | contig 51179 bp, 53 predicted proteins | sample EBPBio102011_DNA_FD_62115 | JGI IMG/M metagenome (GOLD analysis project Ga0056909, IMG submission 62115) | Wastewater treatment Type I Accumulibacter community from EBPR Bioreactor in Madison, WI, USA - Reactor 1_1/10/2011_ DNA | ecosystem: Engineered > Bioreactor > EBPR > Anaerobic-Aerobic >... | reverse complement strand
CGGCAAGATCGAGGGCTTTTCGGCCTTCGAGATGGCCTTCGTGATGTCGGCCTATTACGTGGGCTTCCTTCTGGGCTCGCGCACCGCGCCGGAAATGATCCGCCGCGTCGGTCATGTCCGGGTCTTTGCTGCCCTCGGCTCGCTCGTGTCGGCGGTCCTCGTCCTTTACCCGGTGGCACCGAACTGGATGGCCTGGTCCGTCATGCGCGTCCTTGTGGGCTTCAGCTTTTCAGGCATCTACATCACCTCGGAAAGCTGGCTGAACTCCTCCTCGACGAACGAGACGCGGGGGCAGGCGCTCTCGGCCTACATGATCATGCAGATGGTCGGCATCATCGCGGCGCAGGCGCTCTTGAACTTCCGCGATCCGGGCGGGTTCGATCTGTTCATCATCTCGTCCGTCCTGGTCTCGATCGCCTTCACGCCGATCCTTCTGTCTGCCGGCACGGCTCCGGCATTCGAGCGGACCGAGCCGCTGGCCTTCTCGAAGCTCTTCCGCACCTCGCCGCTGGGCTGCGTCGGCATGTTCCTGATGGGCGGTGTGTTCGCCGCGCAGTTCGGCATGGCGTCGGTCTGGGGGTCCGAGGTCGGGCTCTCGGTCAAGAACCTGTCGATCTTCGTCGGCTCGATCTATGTCGGCGGCCTTGTCCTGCAATATCCGATCGGCTGGGCGTCCGACCGGATGGACCGGCGCCACCTAATCATGGGGCTCGCGGCCTTCGGCGCGGTCGTGGCGATCATCGGCGCCGTCCTGCCCTGGACGCTGCCGGTCCTGATCGGCATCGGCTTCCTGACCGGGGGGGTGTCGAACCCGGTCTATGCGCTTCTGGTGGCCTATGTGAACGACTATCTGGACCGCAGCGAAATGGCGGGCGCCTCGGCCGGGCTGCTCTTCATCAATGGCCTTGGCGCCATCGGCGGCCCGCTCCTGACCGGCTGGTTCATGCAGCAGCTTGGCCCCAAGGGCTACTTCCTGTTCATCGGCCTCCTCTTCGCGGGGATCGCGTTCTATGCGCTGTGGCGGATGGGCCGCCGCCGCGCGACCGCTTTCGTCCGCCGCCGCTTCCGGCCCCTTTCGCCCACCGCATCGGCCGTCGCGGTCGAGGCGACGATCGAGGAAGAGGCGGGGAACCGCAAATCCGCGCCTTGACGGCGCCCGCCGCCCGGCCCTAGGTTCGGGCCGTCAAGGAAGGCCCGATCATGCAAGCCCTTTGGTTGCCCGAGCGCAATCCCGGCCCTGTCCACGCCCTGCGGCCAAGCTAGCAGGGCGGACCCGGCGCACATCCTGACGCTTCCGGCCCGCCCGTTCCGGCGCATCCCGCGCCTGCCTTTCACCGGACCGGACCTATGAGCCTTCTTGCCGTCAAATCCCTGTCGCTGACCCTTGGCGCGACCCTCTTCACCGACCTGACCTTCACCCTCGCCCCCGGCGACCGGCTTGGCCTTGTGGCGGCCAACGGGCGCGGCAAATCCTCGCTCTTGCGCTGCCTCGCCGGGCAGGTGGAGCCGTCCGGCGGCGACATCACCCGCGCGCGGGGCGCGCGCGTGGCACTCGTCGAACAGAACGCCCCCGACCGCCTTCTGCCCCTGACCTTGCGCGATGCGGTCGCGGGCGGGCTCGATCCGGCGGCGCGCGAGTGGGAGGAGTGGCGCGTCGACGTGGTGCTTGACGGGCTGGAGGTCGCGGCTGACCTGCGCGACCGGCCGATGGCGGCGCTGTCGGGCGGCTGGCAGCGCACGGCCCTTCTGGCCCGCGCGGCGGTAAGCGAGCCCGACCTCTACCTGCTGGACGAGCCGACGAACCACCTGGACCTGTCGCGCATCGCGATCCTGACCCGCTGGCTTGCCGACCAGCCGCGCGCGACGGGGGTCCTGATCGCCAGCCACGACCGCGCCTTCCTGACCGAGGCGACGGGGCGCACGCTGTTCCTGCGCCCCAAGGCAAGCCGCCTCTTCCCCTTGCCCTACGGTCCGGCGCGCGCCGAACTCGCCAAGGCCGACGAGGCTGACGCGCGCGCCTATGACAACCGCCTGAAAGAGGCCGACCAGCTCCGCCGCCAGGCCGCGAAGCTGAAGAACATCGGCATCAACTCGGGCAGCGACCTTCTGACGCTGAAGACCCGCCAGCTGACCGAACGTGCCGAACGGATCGAGGATGCCGCGCGTCCTGCCCACAAGGAGGCGACGACAGGGCTTATTCGCCTGTCCCACTCGGCAAGCGCCTCGCGCGCGCTGGTCAGTTTCTCGGATGCGGCCATCGCGACGCCGGACGGACGGCGGCTTTTCACGACCGGCACCCGCTGGATCGAGCGCGGCGACCGGGTGGTGATCCTGGGCGCCAACGGGTCCGGCAAGTCGCGCCTGATCGAGGCGGTGCGCGCGGCGATCGCCACACCCGACCCCGCCATCCGTGTCGCGCCGACACTAAGTCTCGGTTACGCCGGGCAGGGACTGGCCGAGGTCGAGGATGGAGCGCGGCCCTTCGACCTGATCCATGCGCTCGGCCCCGGCGATCAGCAGACCCGCACGCTTCTGGCCGGCGCGGGCATCCTGCCCGACCGCCAGACCGGCCCCGCCGGGCGGCTGTCGGGCGGCCAGAAGGCGCGGCTCGCCATGCTGATCCTCAGGCTCCGCCAGCCGAACTTCTACCTTCTGGACGAGCCGACGAACCATCTGGACATCGAGGGGCAGGAGGCGCTCGAGGCCGAACTGACCGCAGAAGGCGCGACCGGCCTTTTCGTCAGCCACGACCGCGCCTTCGTCCGCGCCGTCGCGACGCGGTTCTGGCTGATCGGCCGCAAGACGATTGAAGAGGTCGAGAGCGCGGAGACGTTCTTTGCCGAGATGGCGGCGGGGTAGGGTTAGTCGGGGGAATGCCTCGTCCCCGCGCAAAAGGCCGGGCCGGGCGGGACAAGGAAACGCGATCCGCGTTTCCCCCGGCCGTGTGGGGACGTGTCCGCTGGACCGCCTGTGTCATAAACCTACGTAGGCCAGCGCCCGCCATGGGCGGGGCGGGCGCTGGCCGATGGCCTTGGGGCCACCGGCGGGGACAAATGACTTGGCTTTCGCATGGCAGGGTCAACGGCCCCTGCCACCTCCTTAGATCTTCATCTTCTTGAAGATGAACTCGGGGATATGGCGGATGATCAGCATGATGTAGCGCCAGAAGAAGGGCGTGTAGATCACGTTGCGCTTCTTGCCGACCGCCCGCCAGATATCCTCGGCCACCTTCTCGGGCGAGGCGACGAGGAACATGCCCGGCAGGCCCCAGGTCATCGACGTGTCGACGAAGCCCGGCTTTACCGTCACCACATGCCCGCCCGCCCGCGTCAGCCGGTTGCGAAGGCCCGACAGGTAGGTGGCAAACCCGGCCTTCGACGCGCCGTAGACGTAGTTGCCGATCCGCCCCCGGTCGCCCGCGACCGAACCGACGCCCACGACCGTGCCGCCGCGCCGCGCCTCCATCAGGGGGGCGAGCATCTGCAGGACCTGCGCGGGTCCGGTGAAACTGTCGGTGACAACGCCCTGGATCAGCGCAGGGTCGGCGTCGATATCGGCCTGCGGCGGCATCGAGCCCACGAAGACGGCTGCGCTCAGCAGCCCGTCCTCGGCCGCCATACGGTCGATGAGCCCGGCAAAGCCCTTGGGCTCGCGGGCGTCAAAGGCGATGGCTTCGGCCATGCGCGCGCCCCTCAGGCGGCAGTCGTCGGCCAGCACTGCCAGGTCGTCGCGGTCGCGCCCCGCCAGCAGGACGCCCGCACCGGATGCCGCCGCGCGCCGGGCGAAGGCCCGCGCCATGGACGAGGTGGCGCCCAGGATCAACCAGGTTTCGCTCATGCCTCACTCCTCAGCTTCAGCCGCCGCACCATGTCGGTTTGAAGCCGCCCCTCGGGGTCGGCCTTGGTCACTTCGGCCCGCCAATCGTCCAGATCGGGATACATCGCCCGCACATCCGCGCCGCGCGCGAGGCTGTCCTTGGCGAAGTAGAGCCGCCCGCCCGCTGCGACCGTCATCGCCTCGAGCCGCGAGATGAGCGCCCGCGCCGCATCGCGGTTCGGGAAATCGACGGCGAGCGTGTAGCCCTCCATCGGGAAGGACAGTATCCCGGCGCGCCCCGGTCCCATCCGCTTCAGGACCGCGAGCGGCGAGGCAAGGCCCGACGCCGCGATCGCCTCGAGCATCGAGCGCAGGGCCGGCGCCTCGGCGATCGGCACGACGCACTGGAACTGGTGGAAGCCACGCTTGCCGTAGAGCCGGTTCCAGTCATGGATCTTGTCGAGCGGGAAGAAGAAGTCGCCGATCGGCTTCACCACGGTCCGGCCACGCGCCGGGACACGCGAATAGTATAGGCTGTTGAAGGCGCGCACGACAGGTGCCGCAAGCGCGAAGTGGGGCGCGTTGACCGGGATGGCGCGCGTCTTGACCCGGCGCGGCGTCAGGCCCGCGCCCGTCTCGCCCTCTTCAAGGACGCCGCGGCCAAGGCCGGTGCCGGTCGCGGTCGCGTCGATCCAGCCCACCGTGTAGGTCGCGGTCGAGCCGTCGAGGTGGCTCAGGAACTCTTCCCAGCCCTTCATGCGCCGTTCGGTCACCACCATCACGTCGCCCTTGCAGGCCAGAAGCTGCAACCTGGCCGACAGGATCACGCCGGTCTGGCCGAGCCCGCCCACCGTCGCGCGGAAAAGCGCCTTGTCGTCTTTCGGGCTGATGGTGCGCTCGCCCCCCGCCGTCCGCAGCCGGATCGACAGGACATGCTGGCCGAAGGACCCCGCCTGATGGTGGTTCTTGCCATGGACATCCTGCGCGATGCAGCCGCCGACCGTGGCAAAGCCCGTGCCCGGCATCACAGCCGGCAGCCAGCCCCGGGGCGCAAAGGCCGCCGCAATCTCGCCGATGCGGGCGCCGGCCTCGACCTCGAGGATGCCGGTCGCGGGATCGAAGGCGATCATCCGGTCGAGCCGGCTCATGTCGATGATCCGGCCGCCGTCGTTCAGCGCCGCGTCGCCATAGCTGCGCCGCATGCCGCAAGCCGGGATCAGCCCGTCCGACAGCAGCGCGTCAAGCGTGCGCCGACGCTCGGGCCGGGCGATCTCGCCCGTCGCGGTCAGGGCACGGCCCCAGCCGCTGTACGTGGTCGTCTTCCAACTCATCGGGTTCCCCTGATAGTGCCGCGTTCGGCCAGCGGGAAGGCCAGAATACCGATTGCGACAGCAAACCATAGTGTCGTCGCGCGGATCAGCGCCGTCGCGGCCACCGCCGTGCCGAACGGCGCGCCGCCCAGTGCCAAAAGCGCGACCATGGCCGCCTCTGCGCCGCCAAGCCCGCCGGGTGCCCCGGTCAGGCCGCCCGCCAGTGTGGCGAAGATGAAAATCGCGAGCGCCGTCGCAAAACTGACGGGCGCGCCGAACCAGCCCAGCAGCAGATGAAAGGCCAGCGCCTCGGCCGACCAGCCGATGAGGCCGCAAAGGAGCGCCGGCACGAAGACCCGCGCATGGGTGAAGCGCGACAGCCGCCGCGCCGCCGTCCGCGCCCGGGCAAAGAGCCGCGCGCCGCGCCGGCCAAAGAGCCAGTAGGCAAGCGAGACGGCCCCCTGCGCGAGCGTCGGCTGGGTCACCACCAGGGCGCCCACGAAGGCCAGGATCGCCACCGGCACCGCACCCCGGATCGGCAGCGAGGCAAAGCAGAGCGCCCCGCCAAGCAGAAGCGCCATCGCCACCAGGTCGGCCGCCCGGTCGCCAAGGACCACAGGCGCCGCGTGGGCGACCGACACATCCGAATCGCGCGCGAGCCAGCGGATGCGCACCAGTTCGCCCACCCGGCCGGGCGTCACGCTCATGGCGAAGCCGCCCAGGAAATGGATCAGGTTGTCAAGAAAGCGGGGGTGCAGATCAAGGCTTTGCACCAGCAGGTGCCAGCGTAGCCCGCGCAGGAAATAGTTGATCGCCGACAGGCCAAGAAGGATCGCGATCTCAGCCATGCTCAACCGCGCGATCTGGCCGAGGATGGCGTGCCAGTCCGTCCCCGACGCCACGCCGATGGCGCCGACAAGGAACAGGGCAATCAGCCCCGCCAGAATCAGGCGGTCGCGGCGCACGCGTCGGACACTGTATTCTGGCTCACCGGGCATGGCAGGGGCTCTGAGACTGGTCATTGGCCTGCTGGATCGCCGCAAAATGGGGCATCATTAAGGAGTTGTTTCGGAAAGTCCGACAATCTGCGCCCGAATTGTCGCGCCGGGACCGGGCAGCCGCAAGCGAACGAACGCAGAACGCCGCTTTCCCTTTCGCCTCCGATCCCCTATGTTTGCGCCATGAGGATCGCGCCATGAGGATCGAGGACGAGGATGACGCCTTCGCCGCCGCCGTGCCGCTGTCGCGGCGCGCGATGGCGCAGCGCGCGCCCGCGATGGGGCAGGGCTACCTCGAGGGGCTGAACCCCGCCCAGGCGGCAGCGGTCGAGGCGACCGAGGGGCCGGTCCTGATGCTGGCGGGCGCCGGCACCGGCAAGACCCGCGCGCTGACTGCTCGCATCGCCCATATCCTGGCCACGGGCCGCGCCCAGCCGAACGAGATCCTGGCCGTCACCTTCACCAACAAGGCCGCGCGCGAAATGAAAGAGCGCGTGAGCCGCCTTCTGGGCCACGCGGTCGAGGGCCTGCCCTGGATGGGCACCTTCCATTCGGTGTCGGTGAAGATCCTGCGCCGCCATGCCGAGCTGGTGGGCCTGAAGTCGAGCTTCACCATCCTTGATACCGACGACCAGATACGGCTGCTGAAACAGCTCATCGTCGCAGAGAACATCGACGAAAAGCGCTGGCCCGCGCGCCAGCTTGCCGGGTTGATCGACCATTGGAAGAACCGCGCCTGGCTGCCGGAAAAGGTGCCCTCGTCCGAAGCCTCGGCCTTCAACAACCGCGGCACCGAACTTTACGCCGCCTACCAGGAGCGTCTGCGCACGCTCAACGCCTGCGATTTCGGCGACCTGCTGCTGCATTGCGTGACGATCTTCCAGGCCTGGCCCGACATCCTGGCGCAATATCAGCGCCGGTTCCGCTACATCCTTGTCGACGAATACCAGGACACCAACGTCGCTCAGTATCTCTGGCTGCGGCTCTTGGCGGCCGGGCACAGGAACATCTGCTGCGTGGGCGACGACGACCAGTCGATCTATGGCTGGCGCGGGGCCGAGGTCGGCAACATCCTGCGGTTCGAAAAGGACTTTCCCGGCGCGACCATCATCCGGCTGGAACAGAACTACCGCTCGACCGAACATATCCTCGCCGCCGCTTCGGGCCTGATAGCGGCCAATACCGGGCGGCTTGGCAAGACGCTCTGGACCGCGGTCAAGGGCGGCCAGAAGGTGCGGCTCATCGGCCATTGGGACGGCGAGGAAGAGGCGCGCTGGATCGGCGAAGAGGTCGAGGCGATCCAGCGGGGCGGCCGCCCGGTCGGGCCGATCGACCTGAACCGCCAGGCGATCCTTGTCCGCGCCAGCCACCAGATGCGCGCCTTCGAGGACCGCTTCCTGACCATCGGCCTGCCCTACCGCGTGATCGGCGGGCCCCGTTTCTACGAACGCCAGGAAATCCGCGACGCCATGGCCTATTTCCGCCTGGCCGTCAGTCCCGACGACGATCTGGCCTTCGAGCGCGTGGCGAACGTGCCGCGCCGGGGTCTGGGCGAAAAGGGCCTCCAGTCGATCCAGGCCCAGGCGCGCGGCGACGGCACGACGCTGCTGGAGGGCGCGCGCTATCTGGTCGCGGCCGGCAAGGTGGGCGGCAAGGCGGCCGGGCCGCTTCGCCAGTTCGTCGAGGGGATCGACCGCTGGCACGCGGTGACGCGCGCCCAGGGTTACGACCACATCGCTCTGGCCGAGACGATCCTTGAAGAGTCCGGCTACACCGCGATGTGGCAGAACGACAAGACGCCCGAGGCGCCGGGCCGGCTCGACAACCTGAAGGAACTGGTGAAGGCGCTCGAGCAGTTCGACAACCTGCAGGGCTTCCTCGAACATGTCGCGCTCATCATGGACAACGAAAGCGACGAAGCGGACGAGAAGGTCACGCTGATGACGCTTCACGCCGCCAAGGGGCTGGAGTTTCCGGTCGTCTTTCTGCCCGGTTGGGAAGAGGGTCTGTTCCCCAGCCAGCGCAGCCTGGACGAAAGCGGGCTCAAGGGCCTCGAGGAAGAGCGGCGGCTTGCCTATGTCGGCATCACGCGCGCCGAGGAGCTCTGCACCATCTCATTCGCCGGCAACCGGCGGGTCTATGGCCAGTGGCAATCGGCGCTTCCCTCGCGCTTCATCGACGAACTGCCCGAGGCGCATGTCGACGTGCTGACGCCCCCCGGCCTTTATGGCGGCGGCTTCGGCGCAGCCGCCCCCCCCCGTTTTGCCAGTGGGATCGAGGAACGGGCGACGCGCGCCGATGTCTACAACTCGCCGGGCTGGAAGCGCATGCAGGACCGCGCGCAAAGCGGTGCGCGCGGCCTGAGCCAGCCGCGCGAGGCGCGCCACCAGGTCATCGACCTGGACGCCGTGTCGGCCTATACGCTCGGCGACCGGGTCTTTCACCAGAAGTTCGGCTACGGCACCGTCGGCGGGATCGAGGGCGACAAGCTGGAGATAGCCTTCGACAAGGCGGGCGTGAAGCGCGTGGTCGCGAGTTTCGTCGTGGCGGCGGACGGCGTGGACGACGTGCCGTTTTAGGGCAGCGGGGCCGCCGCCGGCGGTCCCATTGTCAGAAAACTGTGGACAATTCCTTCCAATCGGCGCCCCCGAACCCCTTGCGGCGTAGCTTGCCCTTTACACTAGCCCCGGCCTTCTTCACCATATCTTGTAGGGGCCAAAACGCGCGCCCCAAGACAGAGCAGCACCGAGCAGGGCGCCAGACCCCGCCGCAATCCCGAGGCCCGGAATGACAGCAAGCGACGCCTTCCTTCCCTCTGGGGAGATCCATCCCATCGACATCGTCGAGGCCCACGCGACCGACCGCGCCTGGGACTTCGACCGTCTGGGCGAGGACCAGATCGCCATGGCGGTCGAGGGCCTGTGGCGCACCTATTCCGTCACGCTGTCCTGGTCGGCGGGCGACGAGATGCTGCGGCTGATCGCCACCTTCGAGTTTGACCCGCCGGAGGGCGGCCAGGACCGGATTCTGGACCTTCTGGCGCGTGTGAACGACATGGTCTGGGGCGGCGGCTTCCACTGGTGGCCGGACCAGAAGCTCATGGTCTGGCGCTATGGGCTGATGCTTGCGGGCGGCCAGATCGCGACGCCCGAACAGGTGGGCGGCATGATCGCGCAGGCGATCCGCGCGGCCGAACGGTTTTACCCCGCCTTCCAGATGTGCGCCTGGGGCGAGGCGACGCCCGACCGGGCGCTTCAGGTGGCGCTCGCCGAAGCCTATGGCCGGGCCTGAGGGGCCATAATTCCCAAGGAGACGGCATGACGGTGATCGACGACAGGGGGCTCGTGCTTCTGGGCTGCGGCAAGATGGGCTCGGCCATGCTGGAAGGCTGGCTGGGGCGGGGCCTTTCGCCCAAGTCGGCCTGGGTGATCGAGCCCCAGCCCTCGGACTGGCTGAAGGGGCAGGGGGTGCGGCTGAACGAGGGGCTGCCCAAGAGCCCCGCGATCGTGCTCATCGCCGTGAAGCCGCAGATGATGGGCGAGGCGCTGCCGGGCCTGAAGGCACTGGGCGGTGGCGGAACGCTTTTCGTCACCGTAGCCGCCGGCACGCGCATCGAAACCTACGAGGCGGTCCTGGGCGCCGCGACCCCGATCGTCCGCGCCATGCCCAACACGCCCGCCGCGATCGGCAAGGGCATCACCGCGATCTGCGGCAATGCCCATGCGACCGGGGCCCACATGGCGATGGCCGAGGATCTGCTGAGCGCCGTCGGCCAGGTCGTCAGGCTGGAGGGGGAACACCAGATGGACGCCGTGACGGCCGTGTCGGGTTCCGGGCCGGCCTACGTCTTTCACCTGATCGAAACGCTTGCGGCGGCCGGTGTCGCCGAAGGGCTGTCGCTGGACCTTGCGCTGCATCTGGCGCGCGCGACGGTGGCGGGCGCGGGGGCGCTGGCCGAAGCCTCGTCCGAAGGCCCCGGCCAGTTGCGCGTCAATGTCACCTCGCCCGGCGGCACCACGGCGGCGGCACTCGCCGTCCTGATGGACGAAGCCACGGGCTTTCCGCCGCTTCTGAAGCGCGCGGTCCATGCGGCGGCGGAACGGGGGCGCGAGCTCGGTAAATGACCATCACCTTCGACGATTTCCTGAAGGTCGACATCCGCGTCGGCCGCATCACCCGCGCCGAACCCTTCCCCGAGGCGCGCAAGCCCGCCTTCAAGCTCTGGATCGACTTCGGGCCGGAGATCGGAGAGAAAAAGTCCTCCGCCCAGATTACCAAACATTACCGGCTTGAAGATCTGGTCGGCAGGCAGGTGCTGGCCGTGGTCAACTTCCCGCCCCGCCAGATCGGCCCGGTCAAGTCCGAGGTGCTGACCCTTGGCGTCCCGGACGCCGAGGGAGAGGTGGTGCTGATCGGGCCGGGCCACGACGTGCCCCTGGGCGGCCGGCTCTTCTGACGGTCAGGCGTCGCCGACCTCTGCCCGCCAATGGCGCCGGCAGAGCGATTCGTAGGTTTCGTTGCCGCCGATCTGGACCTGTGCGCCCTCGCGGATCGCGCGGCCGTCGGGTCCGCGCCGCACCACCATCGTGGCCTTCTTGCCGCAATGGCAGATGGTGCGCACCTCGCGCATCTCGTCGGCGAGCGCCAGCAGCGCGGCCGAACCCGGAAACAGCGCCCCACGGAAATCGACGCGCAGCCCATAGCACATGACCGGGACGCCCAGGTCGTCGACCACGCGCGCCAGTTGCCAGACCTGATCGGCGGTCAGGAACTGCGCCTCGTCCAGGAAGACGCAGGCCACGGGGCCCGCCGCGAGCCTGTCGGACACGACGGCATGAAGGTCGCTCGTGCCGTCGAACAGCTCGGCCGGTTCGGCGATGCCGATGCGGCTTGCGATCCGCCCGACGCCCGCCCGGTCGTCGAGCCGCGCCGTCAAGAGAAGCGTCGCCATCCCCCGTTCCCGGTAGTTGTAGGACGCCTGCAGAAGCGCCGTCGACTTGCCGGCGTTCATGGTCGAAAAATGGAAATAAAGCTTGGCCATGGGTCCCGCGCATAAAGCCCGCGCTCGCGTCGGGCAATCCCCGTCGGCATCGTGGTGCGGCCCATCGCGCCGAACCGCTTCCCCTGCCGCCCAAAAGGGGCAGCAGGGGCACCGGTTCACTCACGACGCGGCGGGACAACAAGGCCCGGGCGCACCGCCCGGAAATGGTGCGGTGCCCGCTATGTCACGGCCCAACCTCTTCACACGAACCTAATACCAATGACGCGCGGCAAGACCTGTGACCCGCCAAATCTATATGACAAAGCCCTTCCGCCCCATTAATGGGAAAACTTGACCAATCGAAGCACAACGGGCCCGACAGATATGCGTGACAAGACCGCGAGTTACCTCCGTCGCCACAGCGAGGCGCTGGTGAAGGACGTGGGGATCGAGGCAGCAGCGAAACTTTCGGGCAAGTCGAAGGCGACGCTCGGGCGCTACTATTCCGACGACCCCGATCATGCCGACCGCTTCATGCCGATCGACGTGGTGGCAGCACTCGAGGCCGCCTCGCGCTTTCCGCATGTGACGGAGGCGCTGGCCGACCTGCGGGGCATCACGCTCGGCTTCGACAGCGAGCGCGTGCAGGACCAGCGTCCGGGCGGCGTCAATGCCGATGTGGTGGCCCTCAGCCAGCGGTTCGCGCAGCTGATGGCCGAATACAGCAGCTCGATCGCCGACGGGCGCATCACGGTGAACGAGGCCAAGCGCCTTCTGGCCGAGACGCTGGCGATCCAGCAGGTGCTTCTGGACATGAAGCTGCATCTGGAAATGGACCACGGCGACAGCGGGGGCCGCTGATCGGCCCGGTTCGATCGGCGCCGCTGGTCAACCGCACCCCACAGGCGTAGGCTGAAGCGCAGCCGGAGGTGCGCCATGCCAGAGCTCGTTCGCCTTTACATCCGCCAGGTGCTGATCGGCATCTGCCTCGCCATCGTCTTCACCGGGCTTCTTCTGTGGTTCGACGTGGCGCACCTGCGCCATCTGGTCCTGGCCGACCGGGCGGGCTGGGTCGCGGTCGTGATGCTGGTGGTCTTCAACTGCATCGTCTTTGGCGGGGTGCAGTTCGCCGTGACGATCATGGGCATGGCCGAGCGTGACGACCGGCCGCGCGGACCGAAGGCGCCCGTTACCGGGGGCGTGGCGGGAGCGGACCCCGCGAAGGTCAGGGTCACCGCAGGCATATAGCCTTGGGGGAAGGGTGGCGGGGACCGCATCGGCCGTGCAGGCGTGAATTTCCCGAGAGCCTGACTGATCAGGTGGGAGCCAGATATCCGGACCAGGATCCGGGCAGAGCCAGCCCCCTCGGAAATGCTTATCGGCCACTGGAAAAGTGCCCGTCACGCGCCGTGCAGACCCGCCGCTTCCGAAGATAGGTGCGAACCGCGCGCCCCGCAAGCGGGCGCTTCGGTCCTCTTGCCAGATGTTCGCTCTTCGTTCATGTTATCCACATGCCAGACGATCCGATTTCCAGCGATCCCGCCCTTGCCGAACAGGTGCACCTTTTCCTGCAACCGGGCAGGGCGCTGGCGCGCGGGGTAAGCCGCCATCTGCTGAGCCACGGCTTCGTCACCGCCGAAGAACTCGTCCCCGCGCCGGGCCTGCGTGTCGATGTGATGGCTGTCGGGCCGAAGGGCGAAGTCTGGATCATCGAATGCAAGTCTGGCCGCGCCGACTTCGCCAGCGACCGCAAATGGCACCGTTACCTCGACTGGGCCGACCGATTCTTCTGGGCCGTGGGCCCCGACTTCCCGACCGAGCTTCTGCCGCCCGAAACCGGCCTCATCATCGCCGACGCCTATGACGCCGAGATTGTGCGGATGGGGGCCGCGAGCCCGCTGGCAGGCGCCAGGCGCAAGGCGACCCTTCTGAAATTCGCCCGCCACGCCGCACTCAGGCTCCAGGCCTATCGCGATCCGGGGGCGGGGCCGGACGGGGTCACCCCCTAGGCTTGCGGGGCTTGGCCCCCTTGGCGCCCTTGCCGGCCCCCATCTCGCGCGCCGCCTCGGCTGCAAGCCGCAGTTCCTCGGCGATCTCGTCCGCCTCGTCGGGGTCGAAGTCCAGGGGCAGGTCCACGCCATCGCCCCCGATATAGATGCGCACCATGCCAAGGCTGGTCGGCCCGATCTGAAGGTTCGCCGCAATGTCGCTTTCGGAATTGATGCCCATCATGCCCTCGCTGGACCACCTGTCCCAGTGGCTAGCGCGACCGGCTTCATGCCGCAAGCCCCGCGCGATCACACGCTTGCAATCCGACCGGCCCGGCGCTACATCGCCCCTCGAGTGCAGCCTTAGCTCAGTTGGTTAGAGCACCAGATTGTGGATCTGGGGGTCCCCCGTTCGAGCCGGGGAGGCTGTACCATTCCCCCAATTTTCCCAGTTTGCGGCACGGGATGCGCAACTTCCCGCTGGCCAGACCGCCCGTGCGTCGCTAGAAGCAGCCCGATAATTCCCGGGGAAGCACGACCGATGACCGACCACATCCGTCCAAAGCCCGGCATCCTCGACATCGCCCTTTACGAAGGCGGCGCGGCCACGGTCGCGGGCCTGTCGGACGCGGTGAAACTTTCGTCGAACGAAAATCCCTTCGGTCCCTCGGACCGCGCCAAGGATGCCTTCCAGCGGGCCGTCCACAAGCTGCACCGCTACCCCGTCACCAGTCATGCCGCCCTCCGCCAGGCGATCGGCGAGGTGCATGGGCTCGACCCTGCGCGCATCATCTGCGGCGTGGGGTCCGACGAGATCATCCATTTCCTTTGCCAGGCCTATGCCGGGCAGGGGGACGAGGTTCTGTTCACCGAACACGGGTTCCTCATGTATCGCATCTCGGCGCTGGCCGCCGGGGCGACGCCCGTCGCCGTGCGCGAGCGCGACCGCACCACGGATGTCGAGGCGATCCTTGCCGCCGCGACCCCGCGCACGAAGCTCGTCTTCATCGCCAACCCGAACAACCCGACCGGCACCATGATCGGCCTGCCGGAAATCGAGCGCCTGGCCGCGAACCTGCCGCCGCAGGCGATCCTCGTCATAGACGGGGCCTACGCCGAATATGTGCAGGGCTATGACGGCGGCGCGGCCCTTGCCGGCATCCGGCCGAACGTCTTCATGACGCGGACCTTCTCGAAGATCTACGGGCTCGGCGGCCTTCGGATCGGCTGGGGCTATGGGCCGCAGGCGATCATCGACGTGCTGAACCGCATTCGCGGGCCCTTCAACCTGTCGACCGCGCAGCTCGACGCGGCCGAGGCTGCGGTCCGCGATCAGGACCACGTCACCCGCTGCCGCGAGGAGAACGCCCGTATGCGCGCCTGGCTGGCCGAGAGCCTGGCCGAGAAGGGCGTGCCCTCCGACACATCGACCGCGAACTTCATCCTCGCGCGCTTCGCCGACGAGGCCGAGGCGGGCGCCTGCGACCTTTACCTGCAAGGCCAGGGCCTGATCGTGCGCCGGGTCACGGGCTATGGCCTGCCCAACTGCCTGAGGATCACCATCGGCGACGAAGCCTCGTGCCGCCGGGTCGCCCATGCCATCGGCCAGTTCAAGGCCGCGAACGCCGCGAGCGTCGCGAACGCTGCGGCAGGGGCGGCAGGGGCGGAGGGGCAGCCATGACGACCGCAAGGCGCGAGACGCCCATCTACGACCGCGTTGCGCTGATCGGGCTTGGCCACATCGCCTCGTCCATGGGCCATGCGATGAAACGGGCCGGGCTTGCGGGCCATGTCGCCGGTTACGCCCGATCGGCCGAGACGCGCGCGGCGGCGCTGGATATCGGCTTCTGCCAGTCGGTGCACGAACATGCGGCCGAAGCGGTGATGGACGCCGACCTCGTGGTGCTGGCGGTTCCGGTCGGCGCCATGGGGCCGCTTGCGGCCGAGATCGCGCCCTACCTGAAGCGCGGCGCGACGGTGACCGACGTGGGCTCGGTCAAGCAGGCGGTGGTCGAGGCGGTTGCCCCGCACCTGCCGGACCATGTCAGCTTCATCCCCGGCCACCCGATGGCCGGCACCGAACATTCCGGCCCCTATTCGGGCTTTGCCACACTCTTTGAAAACCGCTGGGTGCTTCTGACGCCGCTGCCCGAAGCGGACCCCGATGCGGTCGCGCGGCTGACGGACCTCTGGCACGGCATGGGCGCCAAGGTCAGCGAAATGGACCCCGCCCACCACGACATGGTGGTCGCGGTCGTGAGCCATACGCCGCACCTGATCGCCTATACGATGGTGGGCGTCGCCGACCATCTGGCGCAAGTCTCGAACTCGGAAGTCATCGAATATTCAGCGGCGGGCTTTCGCGACTTCACCCGGATCGCGGCCTCGGACCCGACCATGTGGCGCGACGTGTTCCTGACGAACCGCGAGGCCGTCCTCGACATCCTCGGCCGCTTCACCGAGGAACTCTTCGTCCTGCAGCGCGCGATCCGCATGGGCGACGGGCCGCTGCTTTTCGACTATTTCACCCGCACCCGCGCGATCCGTCGCGGCATCATCGAGGCCGGGCAGGACACCGCAGCCCCGGACTTCGGGCGCGGCAAGCCGGACAACGCGTGAGGGGCCGGGCGGCCGGGTCCGGTCTGGCCGCCGCCGTCCTGGCGCTTGGAGCGGCGGCCGCATCCGCTGCGCCGATAGACCGCTCGGTCATTCCGCCGTGGCATGGGACCGCGCCCTTGTCGGGGCCGCCCGCCACGTCGGTCGTGCCGGCCTGGCACGGGGCACCTGCCGCGCCCGAGGTGACGGATGCGCCGGACAGTTTTGCGCCCCAGCCCGCGCCGGGATCGGCCCTGAGTTACGGCGGCGCTACCCCCGGTCCCGCTACCTGGGGTCCCGCCGCCGCTGCGTCGACCTTTCCAACCGCCGCGCCGGATCCGGCAACCGCGACCGCAGGCTCGCCGATCCCGCAGCCGCGCCCTACGACACTTGCCACGGACACTCTCGTCCTCGCCTCGCTGATCCCCTTGCCGCGCCCGCGCACGCTGTCCTTCCCGAAGGCGACACTCCAGCCGGCCTCGGCCGCGACGCCTATGCAACCCTTGCCCGCCCAGCCTGAGGCGGGGCAGGGCGGGCTTTGTGGCGACCCCTCGCTTGTCGGTCAGATGCGGGTGCCGGTCGTCTCGACCAATCCCGCCTGCGGGATCGAGTCGCCAGTGTCGCTGACCTCTGTCGCGGGCGTGCGGCTCAGCCATCCGGCGACGGTCGATTGCGAAACGGCGCGCGCGCTTTCGGCCTGGATGCGGGGCGCAGTCCTTCCGGCCGGGCAGGCGATGGGCCAAGAGGTCGCAAGGGTCGACGTGGGCGATACCTACGCCTGCCGCCCGCGCAACAACGTGGCGGGAAACAAGGTCAGCGAACATGGCAAGGGCCATGCCTTCGATGTCATGTCGTTCGGCTTTGCGACCGGCGATCAGGTCGTGGTGCTGGACGACTGGGGGCAGGGCGCCAAGGGCCGCTTCCTGTCGCAGATCCGCCGCGCGGCCTGCGGGACCTTCACCACGGTCCTCGGCCCCGGATCGGACCCCTATCACCGCAACCACCTGCACCTCGACACGGCGCGCGGGCGCGGACCCTACTGCCGCTGATCAGCCGCCGAACCGGGGCAGCGGCGCGAGGGGCAGGGGCCCGAAGCGCACGAACCCGCCCGAAAGCGTGAGGGGCAGGGCGAGCGTATCGGGCTGGCCCGACTGCGCCGCAAGGCTTTCCAGAAGGCGCTGCACGGTCGGCGCGTTCTTCGCTGGAATGACCCCGGCCTTGACCAGCAGGTCGAAAAGATCGCGCCAGCGCCGGGTGGACAGGTCCACCTTGCCCTCGGGCATCCCGTCCGCGCCGACCGTCATCTGGCCCGTGAGCGTGAAGGACACCGGCCCCCAGGCGAAATCCCCCTTCAGGTCGCTGATCCCGGTCAGCCGGGGCGGCACCTGCCCCGCCTGCCGGTCGAACGGCCGGTCGAAGGTCAGGACCGCATCGACCTGCAGCGGATCGGCCTGCGGCGGGAAGGTGTTCTGCGGGTCGATCTTCGCCTTCAGCGCGGGGTCGAGGCGTAAGCCGTCGATCTTAAGGTTGACCTCATGCACCGCCGCGCCACCCTTCTGGCGGGTCGAGAGCAGCACCCGGTCGGCCGCCATGCCGGGCTCGCCCTCGGGCGCGAAGGTCATCCCCTTCAGGTCCGCCGTCGAATGGTCGAGCGCCAGCGTCTGGTTCGGCTCGAACGAGGCGCTTGCCCGCATGTCGCTTGCCGACAGGCGGAAGGGCCGACCGCCGAGCGTGACGGTCTGGTCATGCGGAAAGACGGCGATCACGTTCGTCGGCTTGTAGACCAGCGCGAAGATCTGCAGGAAATCGGCCGACCAGCCGTCCCGCCCGTCGTCCGAGCGCAGGACCGGCCGGTCGATCGTCAGGTCGAGCCGCGAGGGGAAGCCGGCAAGGCTCACCCCTGCCGCATCGCCCCGGCCAGAGGCGCGCATCTGCGCCACGGCCGCCTCTGCCCCCTGGCGCAGGTAGTGCGACATGACGAACCAGAAGCCCGCATAAAGCGCCGCGACCACTGCCACGACCCAGATCAGCTTGCGCATCATGCCCCCGTTGGCTGGCACCCGTTTTCCGGTTTATAGGGGCGGGGTCGGCGGGACGCCAGTGAGGCCAGGGGGCCAGCGAGGGGTGGGAATGTGGGTCTTCGGCTATGGTTCGCTCATCTGGGATCCGGGCTTCACGCCGGCCCGGCGCGCGGTGGCGCGGCTGGACGGCTGGCACCGGTCCTTCTGCATGCGTTCGATCCACTATCGCGGCACGCCGGAGGCGCCGGGCCTCGTCCTTGCGCTCGACCGGCTGGCTGGTGCCTTCTGCGACGGCGTGGCCTTCGAGGTGCGCGCCGGTGAAGAGGCCGAGGTTCACGCCTACCTGCACCAGCGCGAGCTGATTTCCGACGCCTACCTCGAAGAGGTGCTGTCGGTCGAGGTCGCGGGGGTGGGCCGGGTTCAGGCGGTGACCTATGTGATCGACCATGCTCATCCGCAATATGTCGCGGGCCTCAGCGCCGCGGCCCAGGCCGACATCATCGCCGTGGCCAAGGGCACGACCGGCACGAACCGCGACTACCTTGCCAATACCGTCCGCCATCTGGCCGCCCTGGGGATCACCGATCCCGATCTGAGCGCACTTGCAGCCGACGTGGACCGGATCACGGGCGGCGGTCAGGTGCGGCAGGACCAGTCGTCCCTTTCCAACGCAGACCGCCGGCCCTAGACTTCGCACCGAACTCAACCCGAACCCGAACCGTGACGGAAGCCCGCGCCCCATGACGGCCCCCGAATGACGACACCAGAGACATCGACCGGCCGTGGCTCTGACCGTCTGGTCGCGGACCGGCACCCGGGGCCCGGCAAGACGCCCCCCTCGGCCGCCTATTTCTCGCAGCCGGTCCGCCAGATCACGCTGATGCTGATCCTGTCGGTCCTCGTCGCCATCGGTGCGACGTTCATTTTCGGCCGCGTCCTGCCGGTCATCGTCGAAAACCCCTGGCTGAACGGGCTGATCGGCCTTGTCTTCGCGATCGGCGTCATCACCTGTTTCTGGCAGGTCGCCTCGCTCGTCGTCTCGGTCCGCTGGATCGAGGCCTTCGCCGCCAGCCGACCGGGCGCCGAGGATATCGAGGCGCCGAGGCTCCTCCTGCCCCTCGCGGCCCTTCTGCGCTCGCGCGGGAAAAGGGGCGGCAACATCTCGGCCACCTCGGCCCGCTCGATCCTCGATTCCGTCTCGGCCCGGATCGAGGAAGCGCGCGACATCACCCGATATATCACCAACCTGTTGATTTTCCTTGGACTTCTTGGAACTCTCTACGGCCTGTCCACCACCGTCCCCGCCGTCGTGGACACGATCCGCGCCCTGACACCCAAAGAGGGCGAAAGCAGCGCACAGGTCTTTTCGCAGTTGATGACCGGCCTCGAATCGCAATTGGGCGGCATGGGCACGGCCTTTTCCTCATCGCTCCTCGGCCTTGCGGGGTCGCTGGTCGTGGGCCTGCTGGAGCTGTTCGCCAGCCACGGCCAGAACCGCTTCTACGGCGAACTTGAGGAGTGGCTGTCGAGCTTCACGCGCCTGTCGGTCGACGGCTCGGACGGCGAGGGCGAGGGTCCCCGCGCGGTCATCGGCGCGCTGGCCGAACACCTCGAGGATCAGGCCGACTTCTTCCGCGAACTGCGCGCCGACCTGAGCCAGGCCCGCGCCAGCGATGCCGAAGGGGCCGCGCAGCTGGTGCAGGGGATCGCAGCCCTTGCCGACCGGATCGAGGCCTCGGCCGCCCGCAGCGAGACCGCGCTCGCCGCCATGGCCGATGGCCAGGACCGGCTGACCCGCGCGATGACGCAGGCCTTCGAGACGATGGGACAGGCTGCGCCCGGCGCGCCGTCGACCGATGCCGAAAGCCGGATGCGGCTCCGCTCGATCGACACCCAGATGCTGCGTCTGCTGGAGGAGGTGGCGGCGGGCCGGCAGGAGTCGATGGGCGAACTTCGCACCGACCTTGCCCAGCTGATCCGCGCCGTTCGCGCGCTCGGCGGCGAGCCGGGGCCAAGGGGCTAGGATGGCAGGCGCACCCGGACGGCGGTCGGCACAGGGCGCGGCGATCTGGCCGGGATTTCTGGACCTGATGACCTCGCTCGTCATGGTGCTGATGTTTGTGCTGACGGTCTTCATGATCGTCCAGTTCGCGCTTCGCGCCACGATCAACAGCCAGGGCGACCAGCTGAGCGCCCTGAACGCCCAGCTTGCGAGCCTTGCCGACGCGCTGGGGATGGAGCGGAAGAAGACCGAGGGGCTTGAGGCCCAGGTCGGCACCCTGACCGCGAACCTTGCGGCAAGGACGACGGCCCTTGATGCCGCCAACGCCCGGATCGGCGATTTTCAGGCCCAGATCGCCACCCTTCTGGCCGACGCCAAGGCGCAAGCGGCAGACCTGGCGGCGACCAAGGCCGATCGCGACAAGGCCTCCGCCACCGCCGCCGCGCTGACCCTGTCGCTCGCCGACGCCCAGAAGAAGGCGGAGGAAACGCTGACGCTACTGGCCGCGGCCGAGGCGGCAAAGAAGAAGCTCGCCGACGACCAGGCCGCCGCCTTGACCGACGCCGAGCGGCAGAAGGCGCTACTCGCGACGGCGAATGCGGCCCTGTCGGATGAAAAGGCGCTGTCGGCCGACGGGGCGCGGCAGGTCGAACTTCTCAATCAGCAGATGGTGGCCCTGCGTGCGCAACTGGCCTCGCTTCAGGGGCTTCTGGATGCGGCGGCGGCCAAGGATGCCGACGCCAAGGTGCAGATCGAATCGCTTGGCACCCAGCTGAACGCCGCGCTGGCCCAGGTCGCGACCGAACAGAAGGCCCGCGCCGACCTGGAAGAGGCGGAACGCAAGCGGCTCGCTGCCGAAGCGGCTAGCCTGAAGGACCAGACGGTCGAGCTGGCCAAATACCGCTCCGAATTCTTCGGCCGCCTGAGCGCCGTCCTTGCGGGCCGGCCGGGTGTGCGCGTCGTGGGCGACCGGTTCGTCTTTTCGTCCGAGGTGCTGTTCAATCCAGGTTCAGCCGACCTGTCGGACGAGGGCAAGGCCCAGATCGCCAGCGTGACCGAAACCCTGAAGTCCGTCGCGGGCGAAATGCCCAAGGATCTGCCCTGGATCATCCGCGTCGACGGCCACACCGACAACCAGCCCCTGTCGGGTCAGGGCGAGTTCAAGGACAACTGGCAACTGAGCCAGGCCCGCGCGCTGTCGGTCGTGCGCTACATGCAGGGGGTGCTGGGCTTTCCGCCCGACCGGCTCGCGGCGACCGGCTTTGGCGAATTCCAGCCCGTCGCGCCGGGCGACAGCCTTGAGGCGCGGGCCCAGAACCGGCGGATCGAGCTGAAGCTGACCGAGCGGTAGGCCATCCGGTCAACCAGCCGCCTCAGGCGCGTGGGCCCTGCGCTGGCACTCAGGCCGTTTGCTGTTTCCTGCGGCGAAGGCCGAAAGCGGCGGCGATGCCGGTCAGCAGAAGCGCGGCCCCTGCCGGCAGCGGAACCGGGGCGACGACCGGCGCGGCGATTGCGTAGGTTCTGCTGTCCGAGATAAAGGCGCCCCCAAAAGTGGGCACGCCAAGGAAGGCGGCAGCAAAGCTGTTCGTGCTTCCGCCCGGGTCCAAGGCGTACGTGAAAAATGGCCCCAACCTCCCAAAAGCATTTGGCAAGCCCAACTGCGAGTTGACTGCCCCGGCAAAGCTGGCCGCAAGCGCACGATCACCCCACCAGATCTGGCTGCTCAGCAAACTGGTCTGATTGCTGAATGTGTCAAGAACCGTGCTGACGTCCCACTGGCTGCCGTTCACAGTCACCCGGACCGTGGCGGCTGATGCGGCGGTGGTGGCGAGGCCAAGCGCAAGCGCGCTGGCGGCGAGGAGTGTTGTGAGGCGCCTTGCAGAAAATCGTGCCATTCCAGTCTCCTGTGTTGAAAAGATGGTGTGCTCAGACTGCCTGCCGTTTCCTGCGGCGAAAGCCCAGGGCGGCGGCGATGCCGGTCAGAAGCAGCGCGCCCCCGGCAGGCAGCGGAACCGGGGCGACGACGGGGGTGGCGATTGCGTAGGTGTCGTTGCTCGTGTTGCTTGTGGACCCCACGATGGTCGCGCCATTCTGGAAAGCAACATATCTGTTCTGGCCGCTGCCGGGGTCCGACGCGAACGAGAAGAATGGCCCCATCGTCCCCCCATTCGGCGTGCCCAACTGCGTGTTGACGGCCTGCACGAAGAAGCTGAAAATGTTGCCGGTGCCCCACCAATCCTGGGCCATAAGCGTCGACGACAGGCTGTCGAAGCTGCCGGTGACGGTGCTGACATCCCACAGGCTGCCAAGGACGGTCACCCGCACCGTGGCGGCCGATGCGGAGGCGGCCGTGAGGCCGAACGCAACCGCGCCGGCGGCGAGGAAAGTTGTAAGTCCTTTTGCAGAGGGTCGTGCCATTCCAGTCTCCTGTCTTGAAAAGATGGAGTGCTCAGGCTGCGTGCCGTTTCCTGCGGCGAAGTCCCAGGGCGGCGGCGATGCCGGTCAGAAGCAGCGCGCCCCCGGCAGGCAGCGGAACCGGGGCGGCAACCGGGACTGCTGTCGCGTACAAGGCGTCCGCACTGTTGAGCAGAAAGCCCCCAAAGGTCGATCCGAGGAAGCCCGAGTAAGTTCGAGTTTGGTTGAACAGGGTGAATTGGGTCGCGTACGAGAAGTTCGGACCCGCGTTCAAACCCTGGTTCCCCGCCTTGGTGCCAGTTGCAATCGCAAAACTGTCTGCAAGGCTGCTGTTTCCCCACCAGACCTGGGACGTCAACTGGGACGAAAGGCTGTTGAAGCTACCCGTGATGGTGCTGACATCCCACAGGCTGCCGTTGACGGTCACCCGCACCGTGGCGGCCGATGCGGCGGTGGTGGCGAGGCCAAGCGCGACCGCGCCGGCGCAAAGGAGTGTTGTCAGGCCTTTTACAGAGGGTCGTGCCATTCCAGTCTCCTACACTACAACGTTAGGGCGCCCGCGCTTCGAACCGACCGCAGGCAATCAAGGGCTGGCTTTAACGCGACTCAGTCTGCGGTCCGCCCCTTCTCGCGGCAAGAATTATTCGGCCCGGCGAGAGGATGAGTTTCCAATTTCGGGTCGATTGTCGTCATACGTGGGGGCAATAGCGCCATAATGTCGATATTGTTGCCGGATATGTGCCGCAGATCGATCGTTGCGCGCGTTGCCTTGAACAAAGCAACCAAGCACATCACGCATATTTGATTCGGAGGGGGCGCCAAGCTGCTTCTGTTCGGCTCGCTCCGCGCCCAGTCTCGATGCGCCCGAGGTCAGAAGGGGGCAGACGCATGATCGCCTACGTCACGCTCGGCGCCGACGACATGTCCCGCGCGAAACGGTTCTATTCGGCCATCCTGCCGGCCCTCGGTTACGCGCTGGACGAACGGCCGGAGGGTCTGAGCTATACGCTGCCCGCAGGCGCCGATCAGCCGCCCGCGCCGGACCTCTATATCAAGCCGCCTTTCGATGGCCGCCCGGCCTCTGTCGGGAACGGCACCATGATCGCCTTCAAGGTGCCGGGCCAGAAACTGGTGCGCGACCTTCACGCCGCGGCCCTGGCTGCGGGCGGTTCGGACGAAGGCGCGCCGGGTTTCCGCGCGGCCTACGGGCCGCGCTTCTACGTCGGCTACCTGCGCGACCCGCAAGGCAACAAGGTCGCGCTCTTTTCCAACGACCCGAACGAACCGGGGCGGGGAGAATAGGGGGCCCCGCGGCAAGGTCCACAACGAAAAACCCCCGCCGAAGCGGGGGTTTTTGCATCAATCTGCCGTCAGAAGCGGCGGCTTCGAGTTCGTGAGCCGGGGCTTGCCGGGCTCTGCCACCTCGAGCGCGATGGCGCCGTCGCGGACCACGACCCGCACGGTGCCGCCCTTGGTCAGGCGGCCGAAGAGCAGTTCTTCGGCCAGGGGCTTCTTGATATGCTCCTGGATCACGCGGGCAAGCGGGCGCGCGCCCATGCGGTCGTCATAGCCCTTCTCGGCCAGCCATTCGGCCGCGTCCGAGGTCAGCTCGATATGGACGTTGCGGTCCATCAGCTGCGCCTCGAGCTGGGTCACGAACTTGTCGACGACCTGCAGGATGACCTGACGCGGCAGGGGCGCGAACGAGATGACCGCGTCGAGCCGGTTGCGGAATTCGGGCGTGAAGGTGCGCTCGATCGCCGCCGTATCCTCGCCCTCGCGCCGGTCGCGGCCGAAGCCGATGGCGGACTTCGCCTGTTCGGTCGCGCCGGCGTTCGAGGTCATGATCAGGATCACGTTGCGGAAGTCGACCTGCCGGCCGTTGTGGTCGGTCAGTTTGCCGTGGTCCATCACCTGCAGAAGGATGTTGTAGACGTCCGGGTGCGCCTTCTCGATCTCGTCGAGCAGAAGGACCGAGTGCGGATGCTGGTCCACCCCGTCGGTCAGCATGCCGCCCTGGTCGAACCCGACATAGCCGGGCGGCGCGCCGATCAGGCGGCTGACGGCGTGCTTCTCCATATACTCGGACATGTCGAAGCGCAGCAGTTCCACGCCGAGCGTATCGGCCAGTTGCTTCGCCACCTCGGTCTTGCCGACGCCCGTGGGGCCGGCGAAGAGGTAGTTGCCGATCGGCTTTTCCGGCTCGCGCAGGCCCGCGCGCGCCAGCTTGATCGCCGACGACAGCGCCTCGATCGCCTTGTCCTGACCGAAGACCACGCGCTTCAGCGTCACTTCCAGATCGCGCAGCACTTCGGCATCGTCCTTCGAGACGTTGCGCGGCGGGATGCGGGCGATCTTGGCCACCACCGCCTCGATCTCTTTCGGGCCGATGGTCTTGCGCCGCTTCGATTCGGACAGCAGGTGCTGGGCCGCGCCGGCCTCGTCGATCACGTCGATCGCCTTGTCGGGAAGCTTCCTGTCATGGATGTAGCGCGCCGACAGTTCGACCGCCGACTTGATCGCGTCCTTGGTGTAGTGCAGGTCGTGGTGCTTTTCGAAATAGGGCTTCAATCCCATCAGGATCTTGATGGAATCGTCGACCGTCGGTTCGTTCACGTCGATCTTCTGGAACCGGCGCGACAGCGCGCGGTCTTTTTCGAAGTGCTGGCGGAACTCCTTGTAGGTGGTCGAGCCCATGCAGCGCAGCTTGCCGCCCTGAAGCGCGGGCTTCAGCAGGTTCGAGGCGTCCATCGCCCCGCCAGAGGTCGCACCCGCGCCGATCACCGTATGGATCTCGTCGATGAAGAGGATGGCGTCGGCGTGATCCTCAAGCTCTTTGACCACGGCCTTCAGCCGCTCCTCGAAGTCGCCGCGATAGCGGGTGCCGGCCAGAAGCGCGCCCATATCGAGCGAGAAGATGGTCGACTTGCGCAGGATCTCGGGCGTTTCGCCGCGCGTGATCTTGAGCGCGAGCCCCTCGGCGATGGCGGTCTTGCCGACGCCGGGGTCGCCGACCAGGAGCGGGTTGTTCTTGCGCCGGCGGCACAGGACCTGGATGCAGCGCTCGACCTCGGCGTCGCGGCCGATCAGCGGGTCGACATCGCCCTTGCGCGACTTCTGGTTCAGGTCGACGCAATATTTCGCAAGCGCGGATTCCTTTGGCTCGCCGCCGCCTTCGTTCGCCTGCCCGCGCGGCTCGTCGTCGCGGTCGGTTGCGCCAGACACGGGGCGGCTTTCGCCGAAGGACGGGTCCTTGGCGACGCCATGGGCGATGAAGTTCACCGCGTCATAGCGCGTCATGTCCTGTTCCTGCAGGAAGTAGGCGGCATTTGATTCGCGTTCGGCGAAGATCGCGACAAGGACGTTCGCCCCGGTCACCTCGCTGCGGCCCGACGACTGCACATGGATCGCCGCGCGCTGGATCACGCGCTGGAAGGCGGCGGTCGGCACGGCTTCGGAGCCTTCGACATCCGTCACGAGCGTCGAAAGGTCGTCGTCGATGAAGTCCTGCAAGGTCTTGCGGAGTTCGTCCAGATCGACACCGCAGGCCCGCATCACCCGCGCGGCGTCCGGTTCGTCCGTCAGTGCCATCAGAAGGTGTTCGAGGGTCGCGAGTTCGTGGCGCCGGGCATTGGCAAGCGCGAGCGCGCCGTGGATGGCCTGTTCGAGCGTGGTCGAGAATGACGGCACTTGCGTGCTCCTTTCTGCGGGCAGGGGCAGTTTCCCCTAGCTTTGCCTCATAAGCTTAAAGTTCGGTGGAAATCGGGCGGCTTCAAGGGAAAAACGACACAGATCCCCTTCTGTCTCCGGTCTGGCAACAAATGTGATCGCCGGGCCGCGCTTGCAAGGGGATGGCGTCAGCGCAAGCCTCACCGGAAGCCGTCGCGCAGCAGCCGGAGGCGGGCGAAGGTTTCGACCGCCGTTTCCCCCTTGCCGCCGACTGCAGCGCGATAATCCGGGTCCGCCGCGCGCAGGAAGGGGTTCGTCGCGCGTTCCTCGCCCAGAGTGACGGGAAGCGAGGGCAAGCCATCGGCACGAAGCGCCGCCACATCGGCCGCGCGGGCGACGACTGCGGGGTCGCCGGGCGTCAGCGACAGGGCGAAGCGCAGGTTCGTCTGGGCATATTCGTGGCCCGAGCCGATCAGCGTGTCGTCAGGCAGGTCCAGAAACTGCGAGAGGCTCGCCCACATCTCTGCGGCCGTCCCCTCGAAAAGCCGCCCGCAGCCCGCCGCCATCAGGCTGTCGCCGGTGAAGGCGGCGCGGGCCTCGGGGAAGTGAAAGGCGATATGGCCGCGCGTATGGCCGGGCACGTCAAGGACCACCGCCCGCTCGGCCCCGATCCGCACCTCGTCGCCCGGACGCAAGGCCCGGTCGAGGTGGGGCAGACGATGCGCGTCGGCGGCGGCGCCATAGACCTTGGCGCCGGTCGCCGCGACAAGGTCCGCCACCCCGGCGATATGGTCGTCGTGATGGTGGGTCAGAAGGATCTGGCCCAGCGACCAGCCGCGTTCACCAAGCGCCTTCAGGATCGGCGCCGCCTCTGGCACGTCGACGACGGCCGTCGCGCCAGTCGTGCGGTCCTGAAGAAGCCAGGCGTAATTGTCCTGCAGGCAGGGGATCGCGACCACGGTCAGCTGGGCTTCGGGATCGGTCATGGTCATTCGGCGCACCTTCTGTATGGTATGGCCAAAGTTAGGACCAGACGGGCCCTTGGCAATGCACCTCGACGTGCTCGACCTCAGAAACTTCTATTACCGCACCGCTCTGGGGCGGGTCGCGCAGAGGGCCATCCGCGACAAGGTCGTGAAGATCTGGCCGGAAGCGAAGGCCCAGACGGTCGTCGGCTACGGCTTTGCCGTGCCGCTTCTGCGGCCCTACCTTGACGATGCGCGCCGGGTGATCGGGCTGATGCCGGGCGGGCAGGGGGTCATGCCCTGGCCCGCAGGCCAGCCGAACGTCTCGGTCCTGTGCGAAGAGGCGGAATGGCCGCTGGAAACCGGCATGGTCGACCGGCTGGTGCTGCTGCACGGGCTTGAGACGTCGGACAATCCTCACGCGCTGCTGGACGAATGCTGGCGCGTCCTTGGCCCCGGCGGCCGGGCGCTGATCATCGTGCCGAACCGCACCGGGCTCTGGGCGCGCACCGACAAGACGCCCTTCGGCTCGGGCCGGCCCTACACGATGCGCCAGCTCGACCAGCTGCTGCGCGAGCAGGGCTTCACCCCCGAACGTCACGAGACGGCGCTGTTCACGCCGCCCTCGCACCGGCGCTTCTGGGTCCAGAGCGCGCCGATGTGGGAACGGATGGGCGGGCGGGTGCGCCGGATACTCGCGAGCGGCGTCCTGATGATCGAAGTCTCGAAGCAGGTCCACGCCCCCCTGCGCCCCGGCCTGCGCGCTGTCGTGCGCCGCCCTCTCATCGCGCTCGAGGCGTTGCCGAAGCCTGCGGCGGAACCTGCCTGACGCTAACATCGGGCGAAGTTCGACGGGCTGCCGCAAAGGGCGGGGCCGTTCCCCCGAAAATGCCGCGAAATCCCGGTTCCGGGCGGTTGCGAGCGGGGAACCTGTCTGCTACAGGGCACGGGATTGTGAGGTCGGCCCCCCGCGTTCCGCGTGGGAGCGGTCGACATCTGGGGGCGCCCGCGCCGGAACAAGAGACGCAAGTCCGGGACCGGCAGGGCAATGCATCGGAAGGGTAGACGTGTCCGAATCAGCTTCGACAGCTTCCGGGGTCGCTGGCCGTTATGCGGCGGCGGTCTTCGACCTGGTGAAGGAAGGCAATGCGGCGAGCGTCAAGACGCTCGAGGCCGACGTGGGCGCGCTTGACGCCGCCCTGAAGGACAGCGCGGAACTGCGCGACCTGATCGTCAATCCGGCCTATTCGCGCGACGACCAGGGCCGGGCCATCGCGGCCATTGCCGCGAAGATGGGCCTGTCCACCACGCTCGCGAACACGCTGAAGCTCATGGCCGAAAACCGGCGCCTCTTCGTCCTGCCGCAACTCGTCGACGCCCTGCGCAAGATGATCGCCGACGAAAAGGGCGAGGTGACGGCTGATGTCGTCGCCGCCACCGCCCTGACCAAGGCGCAACAGACGAAACTTGCCGCGGCGCTGAAGCAGTCGGTCGGCAAGACCGTGAACCTGAATGTCTCTGTCGATGACAGCCTCATCGGCGGCATGATCGTGAACATCGGCTCGAAGATGATCGACACCTCGATCCGCTCGAAGCTCGCATCCCTACAGAATTCAATGAAAGAGGTCGGATAATGGGTATCCAGGCAGCCGAGATTTCTGCGATCCTCAAGGAGCAGATCAAGAACTTTGGCCAGGAAGCGGAAGTGGCCGAGGTTGGCCGCGTGCTCTCGGTCGGCGACGGGATCGCCCGCGTCCACGGGCTGGACAATGTCCAGGCCGGCGAGATGGTGGAATTCCCCGGCGGCATCCGCGGCATGGCGCTGAACCTTGAAACCGACAACGTCGGTATCGTGATCTTCGGCGACGACCGCTCGATCAAGGAAGGCGACACCGTCAAGCGCACCAAGGCGATCGTGGACGTTCCGGTCGGCGACGAGCTTCTGGGCCGCGTGGTCGATGCGCTTGGCAACCCGATCGACGGCAAGGGCCCGATCAAGGCCAAGAAGCGCTCGGTCGCGGACGTGAAGGCCCCGGGCATCATTCCCCGCAAGTCGGTGCACCAGCCGATGGCAACTGGCCTCAAGTCCGTCGACGCGATGATCCCGGTCGGCCGTGGCCAGCGCGAACTGATCATCGGCGACCGCCAGACCGGCAAGACCGCAATCGCGCTCGACACGATCCTGAACCAGAAAAGCTACAACGATGCGGCCGGCTCGGACGAATCGAAGAAGCTCTACTGCGTCTATGTCGCCATCGGCCAGAAGCGGTCGACCGTCGCGCAGCTGGTGAAGAAGCTCGAGGAAACCGGCGCGATGGCCTATTCCGTCGTCGTCGCGGCAACCGCTTCGGACCCCGCGCCGATGCAGTTCCTGGCGCCCTATTCGGCGACCGCCATGGCGGAATATTTCCGCGACAACGGCCGCCACGCGCTGATCGTCTATGATGACCTCTCGAAGCAGGCCGTCGCCTACCGCCAGATGTCGCTTCTGCTGCGCCGTCCGCCGGGCCGCGAAGCCTACCCGGGCGACGTCTTCTACCTGCACTCGCGTCTTCTAGAACGTTCGGCCAAGCTGAACGAGGATTTCGGCGCCGGCTCGCTGACCGCGCTGCCGATCATCGAAACCCAGGGCGGCGACGTGTCGGCCTTCATCCCGACGAACGTGATCTCGATCACCGACGGCCAGATCTTCCTGGAAACCGAGCTCTTCTACCAGGGCATCCGTCCGGCCGTGAACACCGGCCTGTCGGTCAGCCGCGTGGGCTCGTCGGCCCAGACGAACGCGATGAAGTCGGTCGCGGGTCCGGTGAAGCTGGAACTGGCGCAGTATCGCGAAATGGCGGCCTTCGCCCAGTTCGGTTCGGACCTCGATGCCGCGACCCAGAAGCTTCTGAACCGTGGCGCGCGCCTGACCGAACTGATGAAGCAGCCGCAATATTCGCCGCTGACCAATGCGGAAATCGTCTGCATCATCTTCGCCGGCACCAAGGGCTACCTCGACAACATCCCCGTCAAGGACGTGGGCCGTTACGAGGCCGGCCTCCTGAAGCACCTGCGCACCAACGGCAAGGAGCTTCTGGACTGGATCACCACCACCGACCCGAAGATCAAGGGCGAGGCCGAAGACAAGATCCGCGCCGAGCTGGACGCATTCGCCAAGACCTTCGCTTGATCGCGAAGGAGGGAAGAGGGACATGCCCAGCCTCAAGGACCTGAAGAACCGGATCGCCAGCGTCAAGTCGACGCGGAAGATCACGAAGGCCATGCAGATGGTGTCGGCGGCCAAGCTCCGCCGCGCACAGGAAGCGGCTGAAGCCGCCCGGCCCTATGCGGGCCGGATGGATGCGGTCATGGCCGGCCTTGCCGGCGGCATGGCCGGTTCGGACACCGCGCCGCGCCTTCTGGCCGGCACGGGGTCGGACAAGGTGCATCTCCTGGTCGTCATGACCGGCGAGCGCGGCCTCTGCGGCGCCTTCAACTCGTCCATCGTCCGCATGGCGCGGTCGAGGGCCAACGAGCTGATGGCCCACGGCAAGACCGTCAAGATCCTGACGGTCGGCAAGAAGGGCCGCGAGCAGCTGAAACGCGACTTCGGCAGCCATTTCATCGGCCACCACGACCTGAGCGAAGTCAAGAAGATGGGCTACGACGTGGCCCAGACCATCGCGCGCGACATCCTGACCCGGTTCGATCATGGCGAGTTCGACGTGGCGGCCCTTTTCTACAACCGCTTCCAGTCGGTAATCAGTCAGGTCCCGACCAACCGCCAGGTGGTTCCGGCGACCTTCGAGGCCGACGCGGGTGCCTCGGCGCTCTATGACTACGAGCCGAGCGAGGAAGGCATCCTTGCCGACCTCCTGCCGCGCGGCGTCGCGACGCAGGTCTTCACGGCCCTTCTGGAAAACGGCGCCTCGGAACAGGGCGCGCGCATGTCCGCGATGGACAATGCGACGCGCAACGCGGGCGACATGATCAACCGGCTGACGATCCAGTATAACCGGAGCCGCCAGGCCGCGATCACCAAAGAGCTTATCGAAATCATCTCGGGCGCCGAGGCGCTCTGACGGAATCGGAGAACATCGAAATGGCCAAAGCAGCGAAAGCAGCAGCAGCATCGACGGGCGCCACCGGGCGCGTCACCCAGGTCATCGGCGCCGTTGTCGACGTGCAGTTTGACGGCGCCCTGCCGGCCATCCTGAACGCGCTCGAAACGACCAACAACGGCAAGCGGCTCGTTCTGGAAGTGGCGCAGCATCTGGGCGAAAACACGGTCCGCACCGTCGCCATGGACGCGACCGAAGGTCTGGTCCGCGGCGCCGCCGTGACCGACCTTGGCGCCCCTATCCAGGTTCCGGTGGGCAACGCAACGCTCGGCCGCATCCTGAACGTCATCGGCGAGCCGGTCGACGAGAAGGGCCCGGTCAAGGCGAGCGAATTCCGCGCCATCCACCAGCCGGCCCCCGAGTTTTCCGCGCAGTCGACCTCGTCGGAAATCCTGGTCACCGGCATCAAGGTCATCGACCTTCTGGCGCCCTATTCGAAGGGCGGCAAGATCGGCCTCTTCGGCGGTGCGGGCGTCGGCAAGACCGTTCTGATCATGGAACTCATCAACAACATCGCCAAGGTGCACTCGGGCTTTTCCGTGTTCGCGGGCGTGGGTGAGCGGACCCGTGAAGGCAACGACCTTTACCACGAGATGATCGATTCCGGCGTTATCGTGCTGGACGATATGGAAAAATCCAAAGTGGCCCTTGTCTACGGCCAGATGAACGAACCGCCGGGCGCGCGTATGCGCGTGGCGCTGTCGGGCCTGACGCTGGCCGAACAGTTCCGCGACCAGTCGGGAACGGACGTTCTGTTCTTCGTCGACAACATCTTCCGCTTCACGCAGGCGGGTTCGGAAGTGTCGGCGCTTCTCGGCCGTATCCCTTCGGCCGTGGGCTACCAGCCGACGCTCGCGACCGACATGGGCGCGATGCAGGAACGCATCACCTCGACCAAGGCCGGCTCGATCACCTCGGTCCAGGCCATCTACGTTCCGGCCGACGACCTGACCGACCCGGCGCCCGCGACCTCGTTCGCCCACCTGGACGCCACGACCGTTCTGTCGCGCGCGATCTCGGAACTCGGCATCTACCCGGCAGTGGACCCGCTCGACTCGACCAGCCGGATCCTCGACCCGGCCGTCGTGGGCGAAGAGCACTACAACGTCGCCCGTCAGGTGCAGGGCATCCTTCAGCGCTACAAGTCGCTTCAGGACATCATCGCCATCCTTGGCATGGACGAACTGAGCGAAGAGGACAAGCTGGCGGTCGCCCGCGCCCGGAAGATCCAGCGCTTCCTGTCGCAGCCCTTCGACGTGGCCAAGGTCTTCACCGGCTCGGACGGCGTGCAGGTCCCGCTCGACAAGACCATCGCCTCGTTCAAGGCTGTGGTGAACGGCGAGTATGACCATCTGCCGGAAGCCGCCTTCTACATGGTCGGCGACATCGAAGACGTGAAAGCCAAGGCACAGCGTCTGGCCGCCGAAGCGGCGTAAGGGGGCGACATGGCCGATACGATGCAGTTCGACCTGGTGACACCCGAGCGCAAGCTCGCGTCCGCCAAGGTTCGTGAGGTGCGCATCCCCGGCGCTGGCGGTGACCTGACCGCCATGCCGGACCATGCGCCGCTCATCACCACGCTCCGGCCCGGTGTCCTGGCCGTGGTCGCCGCCGACGGCGCGGCCTCTTATGCCGTGACCGGCGGTTTTGCCGAAGTGACCGGCGCCGGCGTGTCGGTGCTGGCCGAACGCGCGCTGCCGGTGGGCGAGGTGAGCCTCGCGACCATCGACGCGCTGGTCTCGGAAGCGGCGGCCAACGCGGCCTCGGCCCCGGCCGAGCGGCGCGACGCGGCAGAGAAATATGCCGCCGACATGCAGGCGCTGAAGGTTACGCTCGGCCTCTGACGCGCGGCGTTTCGGTGCAGGAACAGGGCCCCGGCTTTTCCAGGCCGGGGCTTTTCCCTTGCCAGGGATGCAGCTCGGCCGGGCAAGGGACGCGGACTGCACCTAACCGTGGGTTGCAAAACTGCATCGCCCGCCAGCTTAGCACCGGCCTCCCGGCTTTTTTCTGCCCTGATCGACCCCTATGATCCCGCCGTCCACGAGCCGGGGAGCCCGAATGCGCCGTTATTCGTCCCATCTGATCGGTATCGACCAGGGCTCGCTGGTCCTCTTTGCCGATTTCAAGGACGGCGGCGCCATGTGGACCGGCGAGGGCCCGCGCGAGATGCGGCGCCGGGTGGATTTCGACGGCCGGTTCCTTGAGCCGCCGATGGTCACGATCGGCCTGTCGATGTGGGACATGGACGGCGCGACGAACCAGCGCGCCGACATCGCCGCCGAAGAGGTGACGGCCGAGGGTTTCACCATCGTCTTCCGCACCTGGGGCGACAGCCGCGTCGCCCGCGTGCGCGCCGACTGGACCGCCTGGGGCGAGGTCCGGGATGAAGAGGACTGGGAGGTCCGCTGAGCCTCAGCCCTTGCGCGGCTTGCCCTTCGGCTTCTTGGCCGCCCAGCCGGGCTTCTTGTCGCCCTTGGGACCGGGCTTGCCGGCCGGTCTCGGCCCGCCTTCGGGCCGCTTCGCCGGGCCGCCGGGCTTGGTATATTTCGCCTTCCGGGGGGCCTGCGCCACCCGCGCCGCCGCTTCCTCCTCGCTCAGAAGGCCGCTTTCGGCCGGCGGGGGGCCCTTGCGGTGGGGCTTCTTCGGTGTCTGCGCATGCGCATGCGCCTGAGCCTCGGGGGCCGGTCCGAAAGGCGGCTCGGCCAGCGGCCGGACGGTCACGCCGCCCTCAAGCATCCGGTCCCGGCCGATGGCCTTCAGGAACGCCGGCGCGCGGCTCGCCAGGATTTCGACGAAGGTTTCCGTCTCCTGCAGGCGGATCGCGCCGATATCCTCGCGGCTGAGGCCGCCGGCGCGGCAAAGCATCGGCAGGATGCGGCGCGGTTCGGTCCGGTCGCGGCGGCCGATCGACAGGGCAAACCAGCGGCCGGGGCCGAAGGTCGAGGGGTCGCGCGGGGCAGGGGCGCCCGCCAGCTCTTCGGGCGCGGACCGCGCACTCATGTAAAGCCGCACGAAAGCGGCGGCGATGCGCTTGGCCGACTGGCCGTCCAGAAGCCGCGCCGCCAGCGCCGCATCGCGGTCGCTGACCTCTTCGCCCCAGACCGGATCGGCAAGCATCCGCGCCTCGTCCCGCGCCCGGACCGCATCGGCCGATGGCGCGTCGATCCAGTCGGCATTGACCTTGGCCTGCTGCAAAAGCTGTTCGGTCCGCCGCCGGCGGCTCCGGGGCACGATCAGCGCGCTGATGCCCTTCCGCCCCGCGCGGCCCGTCCGGCCGGACCGGTGCAACAGCACCTCGGCATTGGTCGGCAGTTCGGCATGGACGACCAGTTCCAGGGACGGCAGGTCGATCCCACGCGCGGCCACGTCGGTCGCGACACAGACCCGTGCCCGGCCGTCGCGCATCGCTTGCAGGGCGTGGCTGCGTTCGGATTGGCTGAGCTCGCCCGACAGCGCCACGACAGGCAGGTTCCGGTTCGACAGCCGCGTCACCAGCCGGTTCACGGCGGCGCGCGTGTTGCAGAAGACGATGGCGTTCGGCGCCTCGTGGAAGCGCAGAAGGTTGATAATGGCGTTCTCGGCGTCCGTCGGCGCCACTTCCATCGCCTGATAGGCGATGTCGCTGTGCTGGCCGCCCGCCGCAGCGACCTTGACCCGCTCGGCGTCGCGCTGGAAGTCGCGGGCGAGTGTTTCGATGGACTTGGGCACGGTCGCCGAAAACATCAGCGTCCGCCTTCCCTCGGGGGCGGCGCGCAGGATCGTCTCCAGATCCTCGCGGAAGCCCAGGTCCAGCATCTCGTCCGCTTCGTCCAGGACCACGGCCCGGACCGCGCCCAGGTCCAGGGTGCCGCGCCGAAGGTGGTCGCACAGCCGGCCCGGCGTGCCGACGACCACATGCGCGCCCTTGTCGAGCGAACGCACCTCGTCGCGCATGTCCATGCCGCCGACGCAGGAGGTGATCCGCGCCTCGAGCCCCGCATAAAGCCAGGCGAGTTCGCGCCGGACCTGCAGCGCGAGTTCCCGCGTCGGCGCGATCACCAGCGCCAGGGGCGCCTCGGGCGCGCCGAAGACCTCGGCCCCGTCCAGGACCGTCGGCGCGATGGCCAGGCCGAAGCCCACGGTCTTGCCGGACCCGGTCTGGGCGGACACCAGCAGGTCACGGTCCGCAAGCGCGGGATCGGTCACGGCAAGCTGGACCGGGGTCAGGCTGTCATAGCCCTTGGCGGCAAGCGCGGCGGACAGGGCGGGCGGAAGCGCGTTTGACGCCATGGACATGGGGACAGCCTTTCACGAAAGCCCCGCCACTATGGCCTTTCGCGCCGGATGTATAGGCCCCTTCGGCCTCAGCCGCGCGAATACATGCCTTCGTAGATGGGCGTCAGGGTTTCCGTCTCGAAAAGGCTCGACACCGAGGTGCCGCTCCAGATGTTCAGGATGGCTTGCGCAAACATGGGCGCGGTCGGCACGATGCGGATGTTCTTGGCCGCGCGCACCGGCGCGGGCTGGCAGATCGAGTCGGTGATGACGAGCGACTTCATCACCGATTTCTCCACCCGCTCGACCGCCGGGCCCGACAGGACGCCGTGGGTGATGTAGCTGTGGACCTCGGTCGCGCCGTTCTCCATCAGGACTTCGGCCGCCTTGCAGAGCGTTCCGGCCGTGTCGCAGATGTCGTCGACGATGATGCAGGTCTTGCCGGCCACGTCGCCGATGACGGTCATGCCCGCCACCTCGCCCGCCTTTTCGCGCCGCTTGTCGACGATCGCGAGTGGGGCGTTGATGCGTTTGGCCAGTTCGCGCGCCCGCGCCACGCCGCCGACGTCGGGCGAGACGATCATCAGATCGTCCATGCGGCCCTTGAAATGGTGCTCGATATCCAGCGCAAAGACCGGCGAGGCGTAGAGATTGTCGACCGGAATGTCGAAGAACCCCTGGATCTGCGCCGCGTGCAGGTCGAGCGTCAGGACGCGGTCGATGCCCGCCTCGGTGATCATGTTGGCGACGAGCTTGGCGGTGATCGGCGTCCGGGCCTTGGCGCGGCGGTCCTGCCGGGCATAGCCGAAATAGGGGATCACGGCGGTGATCCGGTCGGCCGACGACCGGCGCAGCGCGTCGGCCATGATGAGAAGTTCCATCAGGTTGTCGTTGGCCGGGTTCGAGGTCGGCTGGATGATGTACATGTCCTCGCCCCGGACATTCTCATAGACCTCGACGAAGATTTCCTGGTCGTTGAACCGCTCCACCCGCGCATCGACCAACCCGAGGTTGATGCCGCGATGCATCGACATCCGTCGCGCGATTGCGGTTGCGAGTGGCCGGTTCGCATTCCCCGAGATCAGCTTCGGTTCGGTATTCGCGGCCATCGGCAGGTCCTTTCGGGATGGGGCGCGCCGCCAGATTCGCGCCGTTGCGAAGCCTCTATCATCCCGATAGGGTCGCGGCAAATTCTCACGCCGGGCCGATTGTCAGCGCCCTTTTCCGGAGCTGATGCCATGAGCGACACGCCCGTTCTTTTCACCCAGACCTGGGGCAGGGCGCCCCGCAAGGCGCTGGCGCTGCACTGCTCGCTGGCCCATTCCGGCGCTTGGCGGCCCATGGCGGCGGCCCTGGCCGAGCCCCTGGCATTCACTGCCGCCGACCTGCCGGGCCATGGCCGCTCGCCGGGCTGGGACGGGCAGGGGGACTATACGCTGAGGGCGGCCAAGGGCGCCGAGGCGCTGGTCGGCGAAGGGCCGGTCGACCTGATCGGCCATTCGGGCGGCGGGGTGACCGCCCTTCTGGCGGCACTGGCCCGACCCGAGGCGGTGCGGACCCTGACGCTGGTCGAGCCGGTCCTTTTTGCCGCGGCGAAGGGCTTCCCGGAATATGACGCCTTCCGGGCCGAGATGGCGCCCTGGGCTGCGGCCTGGGCTGCGGGCGACATCGAGGCCGCGACGCGCGCCTTTACCGACCTTTGGGGGACGGGCGAGCCCTGGGACGAGCTGACCCCCGACCGCCGGGCCTACATGACCGACCGGATCGGGCTGATCGCCGCCGGGATGCCCGCGCTGAACGAGGATTCCGGGGGCATCCTGGCCGACGGGCGGCTGGAGACGCTGGAGATGCCGGTGATGATTCTTGCGGGCGGCAACAGCCCGGTGGTCGTCCACCGCATCGCCGAGGAACTGGCCGCGCGCCTGCCGGACGTCGGCTTGGCCGAAGTGCCGGGCGCTGCGCACATGCTGCCGCTGACCCATGCGAAAGAAGTTGCAGGGCTGGTCGACGTGAACCTGACGCGGGAGTAGGCATTCGTCACAACTGCGCGGCGGGGGACGGGCGGGAACAGGAAACGCATCGCGTTTCCCCCGACCGTGTCGGGCGTTCCCGCTGGACCCTCGGTGTCACACACCACCAAAGGCCGGCGCCTGCCCCGGTGGGCGCATAGCGCCCGCCGATGGCGGGGCGGGCGCTGGCCGGTGGCTTTGGGCCGCCGGCCGGGACAAAAGACCAAGCTTTCGCATGGCAGGGGCGATGGCCCCTGCCAGCCGGACGCGAGACGACCACGAAACAGAAGAGGTCCGCCGACCCTGCCTACCCCGCCAGGACCGCCAGCAGCCGGTCCACGTCCGCCTCGGTCGTCGACCAGGAGCAGACGAAGCGCGCCGCGACCTCTTCCTCGCCCGGCCCCTCGAGCGTCTGGTCGAAGGGCCAGAGGTAATAGTGCGCCCCAGCTTCGGTTGCGCGGACATGGAGCGCGCGGGGGAAGGCGGCAAAGACGATATTGCCATCCGCCGGGTGGATCAGCCGGCCGCCCGGCAACGCCGAGAGCCCCTGCGCCAGCCGCTGGCCCATGCGGTTGGCATGCGCGGCATGGGCAAGCCAGCCTCCGTCCCGAAGATAGGCCCCCATCTGCGCGCCGAGGAAGCGCGACTTGGAAAAGAGGTGCCCGGCGCGCTTGCGCCGCAGCTCGAACTCCCAGGATTTCGCCGGGTCGAAGATCACGACCGCCTCGACCGCCATCGCGCCGTTCTTGCTGGCGCCGAAGGACAGGACATCGACGCCCGCCTTCCAGGTCATCTCGGCGGGCGTGGCGCCAGTCGCGGCGAGCGCATTGGCAAAGCGCGCCCCGTCCATGTGCACGCCGATCCCCGCCTTGTGGGCCAGAGCCGCCAGGGCCGCGACCTCGGCCGGGCTATAGGCCGTCCCGGCCTCGGTCAGGTTCGTCAGGGACAGCATGCCATGCTGGATATGGTGGACATCCCCCTGCGGCGTCCGGGCCAGGCGTGTCGCCAGCCCCTCGGGTGTGATCTTGCCATGGTCGCCGCCGGTCAGCACCAGCTTGCCGCCGCCGATATAGAACTCGGGCGCGCCGCATTCATCGACTTCGACATGCGCCGCCTCGTGGCTGTAGATCGCGCCCCAGGGCGGGCAGAGGATCGCGGCCGACAGCGCATTGGCGACGGTGCCTGTCGCGACCAGGTGGACGGCGGCCTCGGGCGCCTCGAACGCCAGGCGCACGGCCTTCTGCGCGGCTTCGGTCCATTGATCGGCGCCGTAGGACGAGGCGTAGCCCGCGTTCGCCGCGACCACAGCCGCCAGAACTTCGGGCGTGGCGCCCGAGGTGTTGTCAGAGGCAAATTCCATCACAGATCCTCGATGATATGATCTTCCCAATCCTCTTCGGCCACCGTCAGCTCCGACAGTGTCCAGCCGCGGACCGACTGGCCGGCGCGATGCACGCTTTCGGGGTCGCCCGAGATCAGGGGGTGCCAGTCGTAAAGCGGCCGCCCCTCGGCCCGAAGCCGGTAGGCGCAGGTCGAGGGCAGCCAGTAGCTGATCGCGCCGATGCCGCCCGCCGTCAGCACCACGCATTCCGGAACATGGCGCTTCCTCGTCTCGTAGGACGAACAGCGGCAGCTTTCGCCGTCCAGAAGGCGGCAGGCGATGTTGGTGAAATGCACGTCGCCCGTATCCTCATCCTCAAGCTTGTTCAGGCAGCATTTGCCGCAGCCGTCGCAGAGCGCCTCCCATTCGGGCGCGGTCAGGCGGCCCAGGGGCAGGGTCCAGAATTCGGGGCGAAGAGGGCGCGCGGTCATCGCGCGACATTGGCCGAGCGAAACGGGAAAGGGAAGGGCAGCGGTGGGGCGTCAGCGGGGCGTCAGGGCGTCTGGGCCAGGATCGCCCGCGCGCGGTCGCAGTCCGCCGCCATCTGGGTCATCAGCGCCGGCAGCCCGTCGAACTTCAACTCCGGTCGCAGATAGTCGACCAGCGCGACCGACAGATGCTGGCCGTAGAGGTCGCCCCGGAAATCGAAAAGGAACGTCTCGAAATTGGGCAGGTTTTCCCCGAACATGGGCCGCACCCCAAGGCTCGCGGCACCCTGATAGCTGCCTGCCTGCGGTCCGGTCAGCACATCGACCTTGACCGCATAGACGCCGAGCTTCGGCAGGTGCAGCCCCTCGACCCCCATGTTGGCCGTCGGATAGCCAAGCTCACGCCCCCGCTTCTCGCCATGGACGATCTCGCCTTCGATCCGGTGCCAGTGGCCGAGCATTTTCTGCGCATCGCGGGGCCGCCCCTCGCTCAGCGCCACGCGGATGTTCGTCGACGAGATGTCGAGCCCGTCGAAGGTCACGATGTCGGCGACCGTGACCCCGAACCCGTGCCGTTCCCCGGCCGCGCGCAGCGTCCCGACCGTGCCCTTGCGGCCCGCACCGAAACAGAAATCGCCCCCCACCGTCACATGCGCGACGCCAAGCCCGTCGACCAGAACCTCGCGCACGAAACGGTCGGCGTCCATGGAGGCGAGCCGGATATCGAACGGCAGTTCATAAAGCCGCTCGACGCCCAGCTTTTCCAGCCGGTGCGCCCGCGCCTCGGCATTCATCAGCCGGAAGGGCGGGGCCAGGGGGTTGAAGAACTGGCGGGGGTGCGGCTCGAAGGTCAGAATGCCCAGGGGCGCGGGCACCTTGGCCGCGTGGGCGATGACCGCCTGATGGCCCAGATGCACTCCGTCGAAATTCCCGAGCGCCACCGAGGCGCCCCGGTCAGCCGCGTCCAGCCAGTTCCAGTCCTTGTACGTGCGCATCGTTCCCCTTGGCGGACAGAGGGCCCTCGCGTCCCTGATCCGCCGTATCCTGCCAGGCCGCCAGAGCCACTCAGTCCAGCTTGCGACTGGGCGCCAGAACCAGCGCCTCGCCCTTCACGACCACCCTATCGCCGACCGAGCAATGGGTTTCAAGGGTCACGCGCCGCTTCAGATCGTCTATCGCCAGCACCCTGACCTCGGCCCGGACCCGGTCGCCGGGCCTGACCGGCGCCAGGAACTTCAGCGTCTGGCCCAGATAGACCGTGCCATGGCCCGGAAGCTGCTCGCCGATCACGGCCGAGATCAGGCCGGCCGTCAGCATCCCGTGCGCGATCCGGCCCTGAAAGATCGTGTCCTGCGCATAGTCATCGTCCAGATGGACCGGATTGCGGTCGGTCGAAACCTCGGCAAAAAGCGCGATGTCCTGATCGGTGATGGTCTTTTCCAGATGGCGGACCATGCCGACCTCGATCTCTTCGATGAAGATCGTGCCCTTCACCACGCCCTCGGGCGGATGATCGTCGGGGGGCAGGGTGATAACAGTCATGGCAGGGCTCCGGCTTCGCGCGTTAGGTCTCAGACTAGCGGCGCGGCCCGGGTCGGGCAATGGGCGGCCTCAGCGCAGCCGTCCGATCGCATAGGCGGGCGACTGGCCCTGGGCGGCCAGCCAGCGGTCGACGAGCGCCGGGTCAGGCGCCTCGACCTCCGGGCCGAACTCGGCGGCGGCCAGCCCGCCGGTGACGAAAAGCGCGTCGATCCCCTGCGCCGCCGCCCCCTTGATGTCGGTCCCGACCCCGTCGCCGATCGCCAGGATGCGGCCCTGCTCGCCGCCGGTCAGCGCCCGCACTTCGGCGCCGGCCAGATCGTAGATCGGCGCATGGGGCTTGCCGAAATAGAGGCTCCGGCCCCCCAGATCGTCGTAGAGCCCGGCGAGCGCACCGGCGCAATAAATCCGCCGGTCGCCGAAATCGACGATCAGGTCGGGATTGGTGCAAAGAAGCGGCAGTCCCCGGTCGCGCGCGTCGGTCAGCCGGGCACGGTAATCTTCGGGCGTTTCGACATATTCGTTGAAGGGCCCGGTGCAGACGATGCCCTCGGCCTCTTCAAGGGACACAAGCTCGACCGTCTGGCCGCCGGGCAGGTCGAAAAAGCCCATGTCCTTGGCCGGGCCAAGGTGCCAGACCTTGCGGCCCACGTCCCCGGCCGCGAGAGCGGCCTGCGCCGCATCGCCGGATGAGACGACCAGATCCCAGGCCTCGCGCGGGACGCCCATGCGGTCGAGCGTCGCGACGACGAACCGCGAGGGGCGGGGCGCGTTGGTCAGAAGAACGACGCGCCCGCCCGCTTCGCGAAAGCCGACCAGGGCGGCGACGGCCTCGGGGTAGGGGCGGTGCCCGTTGTGCAGGCACCCCCAGAGGTCGCAGTAAAGCGTGTCGTAGCCTTGGCTGACCTCGGCCAGCGAGCCGATGAGGCGCGTCACCGGATCAGACCTTCAGCGCCGGGATGATCTGCTTCTTGCGGCTCATGATGCCCGGCAGAACGACCGTGTCGCCCGTGACCTTGGCGCCGAACGACGCCTCGGCCACCCGCTTCACGAAATCGTTCGGGACCAGAAGCGTCGCCTCTTCCTTCAGGATGTCGACGATGAAAAGCAGGACCTGATCCGCCCCGTCTTCTGCCGCCACGCCCGGCATCGCGGCCATCAGCGCGGCCTTGCGGTCCAGAAGGACCTTGGGCGCCGTGGTCTCAAGGACCGAGACGCGCAGTTCCTTGCCGTCGACATTATATTCCTTGCTGTCCATCCGCAGGAGCGCGGCATCGGAAAAAGCCGACACGTCCGACTTGGCCGCAAACATCTCGGCCGCGAAGGCCGGGATCGCGATGCCCAGATCGGCCGCCAGCGCTTCGGCCACCTTGCGGTCGTGGGGCGTGGTGGTGGGCGAGCGGAATTCGAGTGTGTCCGACAGGATGCAGGTCAGCATCGCACCCTTCACGGGCCTCGGCGCGCGCGCAAGGTCGGCGCCGATCAGGTCGTGCATCACGGTCGCCGTGCAGGCCAGCGGGCGCAGCACCATCTCGATCGGAGCCTTGGTCTTCAGCCCGCCAGCCAGCAGGTGGTGGTCGATGATCGCCTCGATCTTCGCCTCGTGGATACCGTCCGGCAGTTCGGCAGGGTTGTTGGTGTCGACGATGACGACGCTCTGGCCCGGCGCGACGTCGGCGATGATCTCGGGCTTCTCCAGCCCCCAGTGCCGCAGCATGAAGGCGGCCTCGGTGTTCGGCTCGCCGAGCAGGACCGGCTTCGCGGGCGTGCCGCGCACCTCGGTCAGATACCAGGCCCAGACGATGGGCGAGCCGGTGGAATCCGTGTCGGGCGACTTGTGGCCGAAGACGAGCGTGGTCATGGGAAGGGTCCGTCAAAAGGGGTTTCGCGGGCCTTATAGACAAGCGAACGGCGGTTGTCACGAAAGGGCGGTTCGGGGCGCCCCGCCGGCAAAGATGCAACAGCTTTCCTCCAAACGCCCACCTCAAGGTTGTATATCCCCCCTCGATCCTTAGGCTCGACCGACGTGTAATCTGTGAAATCGGAAGGATAATTTCATGAAGCCATATATTGCAGTGATCGGCGCGCTCGCTCTGGCCGCCTGTGTCTCGCCCGAGCAGGCTGCGGTCAACCGGGCCGATTTCATGACCAAGGTCTTTCCCGACCCCGTCGACCGGCACGGCATCCATCTGGTCTATCCGATGAAGAGAAGCCTTCTGGTCAGCTACTATCCGTCCGAAATATCCGAATGGGACGTCATGCATCGCCTGTCGGGCTTCTGCATGCGGGACGGCCGGGGCACCCAGGCCGTGCGCGACGACAAGCCCATGACCAAGGATGTCGCGCAGCTTGGCAACGGCCGCACGGCCGAGGTCTATCGGTTCACCGCGCGCTGCGTCTAGGCGTCAGCGCCTCGGCCTGGGCCGCGCCTCGTAAAGGATATGGCCCACGACCGCGGCCAGGACGATGCCGCCGCCGACGATCGTGGCTTGGCCCGGCAGATCGCCGAAGAAAAGCAGGATCCACAAAGGGGCGAGCGGCGCGTCGAGCGCACCGATCAGCGCCGTTTCGACCGCCGGAATGCGGCGCGAGCCCAGGATGAAGAGCGTCAGCCCGAGCGCCGAATTCACCAGGCCGAAGAGCGCCAGAAGGCCCATGCTGGCGGGGCCGGGCAGCGCGAGGCTCGCGAAGGGCAGGACGGCGACGACGCTCAGCGCCGCCGACAGGGCGGCGGCGGGCCGGGTCGGGATCGCGGGCCAGCGCCGCGCCAGGATCATCATGACCGCCATCCCGAGTGTCATGAGGAAGGCCAGGAAATCGCCGAAGATCGTGCCGTCGGCCCCGAACCCGACCATGACCCCGGTGCCGACCAGCGCCACGCCGCTCGCGACCAGTGCAGCGCGCGAGGGGCGCTCGCCGAGCGCCATCCAGCCAAGCCCGGCGGCAAGGAAGGGAACGGTCGCGTAGATCACCGCCACATGCGCGACCGAGGTGTGGCCGAGCGCGGCGATGAAGCAGATCATGCCGCCCGCCGACACCAGCGCATAGGCCCAGCCAGGCCCGCCAAGGCGCCGGAAACCGCTGAGCGCCGCGCGGCCGTCGAAGGCGAGCCCGACCGCCAGAAGGCCCAGGGCCCCCCAGATGCCGCGCCACAGAAGCATGGTGGCCGTGTCGAGCCCGATAAGCCGCGTGAAAAGCCCCGCCGTGCTCCAGGCCACGGCCGAGCCGAAGACCAGCGCCTGCCCCAGCCGGTCCGCACCCCGTTCCGCCCCCTGCGCCATCCCATCCTACCCGTGTGTTCTTGCAATGTTCTAGGTGGTCAGGCAGCCCCTGTCACGCGAAATCAGCCTAGAATTCGACCCGCGTCAGGGCAAAGCCGCGCTCGGCCAGAAGGTTCAGAAGGCCCTTCGGTCCGGGCAGGTGGCCCGCGCCGACCGCGACCAGAAGGTGCTTGCCCTGCGCCTTGTCGAGCGTCGCGGCCCAGGCTGCGTTGCGCTTGTCGACCAGCGCCTCGGCCAGCCGGTCAAGGTCGCGGCTGACCAGCACCTTGTCGACCCCCGGCGCATCGAGCGCGAGTTTTTCGCCAAGTGACCAGATCAGCGCCGGACGTTCGGCGAAATAGAGGTTGGTCATGGTGGTCATCACATCCTCGGCCTCGGCCTCGGTCAGAAGGGCGATGCGCACCATTTCGATCTGTTCGTCGGTCGTGAAAGTCGCGAAGGCCTTGAAGATCGTGTCGTAAGGTTCCAGTGCCACCGTCGGCACATGGTCGGCGTCGGCCGCCGCCTCGATCCGGTTGTCGAGTCCCTCGGGACGACTGGTCATCGCCGCCATGGCACAGGGCGGGATGCCCAGAAGGACCGAGATATACCAGGGCTGCATCTTCGCGGCCATGAAGCCCGGGATGCCCCGCGCCTCGAGCGCGCCGGACAGCGCCGCCCAGTCGTCCTCGCTCAGCCGTTCGGAAAGGGTCTTGCCTTGCAGGATCATCATGTCGGGCCGCTCGCCCACGGCCTTCTGCAGGTCCGCAATTTCGGCCCTGGTCGCTTCCAGATAGACCCGGTCCGAACTTGCGATGACGGGTGCCAGCCGCTGCATGACGGGCTCCATCCGCGGATCGGGCAGGTGGAAGGTGCCGACAAGGTCGATCACCTGGTCGCCGCGCGTGGCGCGCCAGTGGTTGCCCTGCCCGTTGGGCGTCGCCGCCTCGGCCGCGACAAGCGCCTCGCGGTCGGGGGCGGACAGCGCGGCCATCACGTCCCGGCCCTGGCAGGTGACGGTGGGGGGCGCGGTCTGCGCCGCGAGGGGGGCCGCGACGGGGAAGGCGCCGAACGCGATCAGGACCGCAAGAGCGATCGGTCGAGCAAGCATCAGGTCATCCCTTCATGGCGGCCCCGGACCTTGCCCGGCAAATCCTTCCCCGCGGCTAACATTGGCCTAGGGCGAAAATTTGGCAAATTCCGCGTGTGACTCCCGGTTGACTCCGAAGGGCGGGCTCCCTAACTACCCGACAGTTAGCACTCGCCCGATGTGAGTGCTAATCCAATCTAACCTGGAAACCCGAAGGGAGTGGACCAGATGGCTTTCAAACCGCTGCATGACCGCGTTGTCGTCAAGCGTGTCCAGAGCGACGAAAAGACCAAGGGCGGGCTCATCATCCCCGACAGCGCCAAGGAAAAGCCCGCCGAGGGCGAAGTGGTCGCGGTCGGTGAAGGCGCCCGCAAGGACAGCGGCGAGCTGATCCCCATGTCCGTCAAGAAAGGCGACCGTATCCTGTTCGGCAAATGGTCCGGCACCGAGGTCGTCCTGAACGGCGAAGAACTCCTGATCATGAAGGAATCGGACATTCTGGGCATCGTCGCCTGAAGTCCCTCCCCTGATCCTTTCATAAAACGAACATCCGAAGGAGAAGCCACATGGCTGCTAAGGACGTGAAATTTGACAGCGACGCCCGCGACCGGATGCTGCGCGGCGTGAACATCCTGGCCGATGCGGTCAAGGTGACGCTGGGCCCGAAGGGCCGCAACGTGGTGATCGAAAAGTCGTTCGGCGCCCCGCGCATCACCAAGGACGGCGTGACTGTCGCCAAGGAAGTCGAACTGGCTGACAAGTTCGAGAACATGGGCGCGCAGATGGTGAAGGAAGTCGCTTCCCGCACCAACGACGAAGCCGGCGACGGCACCACGACCGCGACGGTTCTGGCCCAGGCCATCGTCAAGGAAGGCATGAAGTCGGTTGCCGCCGGCATGAACCCGATGGACCTCAAGCGCGGCATCGACATGGCGACCGCCAAGGTCGTCGAAGCGATCAAGGCCGCCGCCCGCAAGGTGGCTGACAGCGCCGAAGTCGCCCAGGTCGGCACCATTTCGGCCAACGGCGAAAAGGAAATCGGCCGTCAGATCGCGGACGCGATGCAGAAGGTCGGCAACGAGGGTGTCATCACCGTCGAAGAGAACAAGGGCCTCGAAACCTCGACCGACGTCGTGGAAGGCATGCAGTTCGACCGCGGCTACCTGTCGCCCTACTTCGTGACCAACCCCGAAAAGATGGTCGCGGACCTTGAGGATGCGGCGATCCTGCTCTTCGAAAAGAAGCTGTCGTCGCTCCAGCCGATGGTTCCGCTTCTGGAAGCCGTGATCCAGTCGCAGCGTCCGCTGCTGATCGTGGCCGAAGACGTCGAAGGCGAGGCTCTGGCCACGCTCGTCGTCAACAAGCTGCGGGGCGGCCTGAAGGTTGCTGCCGTCAAGGCTCCGGGCTTCGGCGATCGCCGCAAGGCCATGCTGCAGGACATCGCGATCCTGACCGGCGGTCAGGTCATCAGCGAGGACCTGGGCATGAAGCTTGAGAATGTCGGCCTCGACATGCTTGGCCGGGCCAAGAAGATCTCGATCACCAAGGACAACACGACGATCGTTGACGGTGCCGGCGACAAGGCCGAAATCGAAGCGCGCGTCGGCCAGATCCGTGCCCAGATCGAGGAAACCACCAGCGACTATGACCGCGAAAAGCTGCAAGAGCGCGTCGCGAAGCTCGCCGGCGGTGTGGCCGTGATCAAGGTCGGCGGCATGACTGAAGTCGAAGTGAAAGAGCGCAAGGACCGTGTCGATGACGCGCTGAACGCGACCCGTGCGGCCGTTCAGGAAGGCATCGTCGTCGGTGGCGGCGTGGCTCTGGTCCAGGCGGGCAAGAAGCTCAGCGGGCTGAAGGGCGACAACTCCGACCAGGACGCCGGTATCGCGATCGTCCGCAAGGCGCTTGAAGCGCCGCTGCGTCAGATCGCGCAGAACGCGGGCGTCGACGGGTCGGTCGTGGCCGGCAAGGTGCGGGAATCGAACGATCCGGCCTTCGGCTTCAACGCGCAGACCGAAGAATATGGCGACATGTTCAAGTTCGGCGTCATCGACCCGGCCAAAGTCGTGCGCACCGCGCTCGAGGATGCCGCGTCGGTCGCAGGCCTCCTGATCACGACCGAGGCGATGATCGCCGACAGGCCCAAGGCGGACGCTCCGGCCATGCCGGGCGGCGGCGGCATGGGCGGCATGGGCGGCATGGATTTCTGATCCACGCTCATCGGAACGGAAAAGGGCGCCCCTCGGGGCGCCCTTTTTCTTTGGGCGAATTGCTGCCTGCATCGTGGCCCCTGGCGTGCAGCAACTTGACGCTGCGGCAATTGTGCCCGAAATTGATGAGCGCCGGAAACCTGTTGGACGATCCCGAGCCCGAGTTTCGCGAGCCCGACAGCCGTAAGAAAATTCGCAGATACTAAGGCGAATTTCGGGCCAGTCCATTTGACCCAATCCATAGGAGGGCAGAATGCCCGATACCGTATGGCCATGTTCCTCTCTTCAGAACCGCGTCGAGGCGCTTACCAAGCGAGAGCGCACGCTTCAGGCGGCACTTCGCACTGCATCACCCGCAGAAAAACCCGACCTGATCGCGGAGATCCTGAATGTTCAGGAAGAGCTTGAAAGCCTTCGTGGGCCGCTGGCCGAGTGCATTCTGAACAACCCGCGCCCGCTCAAGCGGCTGCCCGATCTTGCGCCCGATGGTCTCAGGGCATTTTCGCTCCCGAACAGTGACACCGTCGATTTTCGTGCTGCCATCAAGAATATCGGTGCGGCCCCGGTGCGGGGGCCGTTCAAGATCGTCCTCGGCTGCACCATCGAAAGGCCGGGGTCCACCTTGACGTCCCAAATCACGATCACCGTGCCCGATTTTGTGGTGATCTACCCGCCATTTGTCGTGGGGCCGACGGAAAATCAGCAGGCGAGGCTGTCAAGGGACCGCAATGCCAGCCGTTTCGGGTCGCTCTTTCCGACGACCTATGTCACTGACACTGCTCTTACCATGCCGCTGTACACAAGGTTCCTTCACAACGCCGAATACCTCGTCGAGTACATTATCGACTCCGACGAAGAGCGTGCCGAAGAGAGCGAATCCAACAATTACTTTGCAGGCAGATATCTGTTCTGAGGCCTTCCTGCCGGCAGTGCCGGGGGGGAGGCGTCTTCGGGAGGCTTGTGGGGCGCGCGCGTCGGCCCGGCGCCGAGCGCGGCGTCGATCGGGGCGGCCCTAGCCCGCGTCGGGCCCGTGCACCCTCAGGCTGTCGGCGACTTTTCGGCGATCCGGATCGTGGGCACGTTGGTGTCGGCGCAGGGGATCGTCGGCATGATCGAGGCATCGCTGACATAGAGCCCGTCGAGCCCGCGCACCTTGCCCCGGTGATCGGTGACGGCCACCGTGTCGCCCTGTTGCCCCACTGGGCAGGTGCATGACGGGCACCAGACGCCCCCGACGGTTTCGGAGATATAGGTTTCGAGGTCGGCCTGGTTGGCCGCGAGCCCGCGCTGGCCGAGGCGACGGCAGAGAATGCCAGCGTCCTTGCCGCACTGACCGAAGAAGAGCAGGGACGTCTTCTGGCGCTCTGCCGAAAGATCGTCGGGGCGAAGGGGCGTTAGTAGCTGGCGGCGCCCTTTCTCCTTGGCCTCAGCGGTCACGTTGCAGCGTCGCGCCGGGAATGAGCGCCTTGCCCATCCGCTGCACGGCCTGGGTCTTGTTGCCGATGGTCGTGGACAGGCCGGTCCGCACCGGGACAAAGCCCTCGCGCAGCCAGAACCGCCGACCGGCCTCGTTTGCCTCGAGCACAGCCAGAAACAGGACCGGCGCGCCACGCCCCCTGGCCTGATCCTCGACCGCGCGCAGAAGCCGCGCCCCGCGCCCCGCGCCACGGGCGTTCGTGGCCAGTAGCATCAGGCCCAGATAGGCGTCGCCTTCCGCCGGATAGCCGAAGCCGCATTCGGCGATGCCCGCAAGCCGCCCCCCATCGAAGAGCCCAAGCCGGAGCGAGGTCGCCGGATCGACGCCGGGCGGCGCGTCGGTGAAGAACTCGTCGGCCAGCGCGGGCGACGGCGCCTCGTCCCGTTCGAGCGCCACATAGTCGGCGGCCTCGCGGTAAAGCCCCTCGACGAGCGCCCGGTCGGCCACGGGGTCAAGCGGCCGGATTGTCACTCGCCGATCCCCGCGATCGCCAGCACCTCAAGCTCGACCGCCCCGGCCGGGCGCCGCCAGACGACCAGATCGCCGACCCCGGCCCCGATCAGGGCGCGGGCAAGGGGCGACTGCGGCGCGATGCGGCCCGCGCCCGCATCGGCCTCGTCCTCGCCCACGATCTCGTAGCGGGCTTCGGCCCCGTCCTCGTCCGCGACCGTCACGGCGGTGGCGAAGGCGACCTCGGCCGGATCGGCCGGGCTTTCGACCGGGATCGCGCTTTTCAGCCGGGCATCCAGATAGCGGATGTCGCGCTCGGCGGCCTTTTCCGGCGTCCGGTCCAGCCGCTCGGCGCGCGCCTTCAATGCCGCAAGCTCTGCCTGCGTTGCCGTGAGCCGATCCTGCAGCGACCGGAGGCCGCGCCGGGTGACGTAGTTCGGGTGGGGGCTGATCGGCAGGTCGGGCAGCGGCTCGTTATCGGGCCCGTCTTCCTTGACGAAGGCGCGGCTCATGGCACGATTTCCTCTAGCGGATCATAGAGCGCGCCCGCCCCCGCGTCCCAGGCGGCGCGCGGCAGGGCGTCGGGCTTGAAGCGGATGCCCGCCATCTCGTCCCGCGCAAAGAAGCGCCGTCGTGTCACGACGCCAGCAGGGTCGCGCCAGTCCGGGCTGAGCGCACCGGAGGCGATCCGGGCGCGAAAGAAGACCTCGACCTGATGGAAGCCGTGGCGCGGGTCGTGAAATTCGCTGACCAGAACCGGCGGTCCGACCTCGATCGAAAGCCCGGTTTCCTCGGCCACTTCGCGCGCCAGCGTGTCGGGAAGCGATTGCCCCGGCTCGACCCCGCCGCCCGGCGCGCACCACAGGTCGGACGTGCCGCCCGGATAGGCGTTGACCAGAAGAAGCCGGTCGTCCTGAAGGATCAGCGCGCGGGCGGCCAGACGCGGAGGGCGGGGAACGGGGCTCATGGCCGGACGGTGCCCGGCCCGGCGCTCCGGTGCAAGGGGGGCATAGTCTGACCGCCGCCCAGGGGCCAGGGTTTCCCCTGTTCCTGCCGCGCGCGGGGGCGTAGGAGAGGCCCATGCGCGCCTTTTTTGCCCTGTGCTTCGCCTTTGCGCTTGCGTCGCAGGCGCGGGCCGACTGCGCTGTCCTGATCCATGGGCTTGCCCGCACCGACGCCTCGCTTCTGGTGATGGAAGAGGTGCTGGCGGCGGCGGGCTACAAGGTGGTCCCCGTCGACTACCCCTCGACCGAGGCCCAGGTCCGCCCCCTGGCCGACCGGTTCCTGCCCCCGGCTTTCGCCGCCTGCGGGACCGAGCGCACGGACGTCGTGACCCATTCGATGGGCGGCATCCTTCTGCGCGACTGGCTCGCGCGCCACAGGTTGCCGCAACTGGGGCGCGTCGTCATGCTGGCGCCTCCGAACCACGGCTCGGCGCTGGTCGATGCGCTGGGACAGGAGCCTGCCTTCCGCTGGTTCAATGGCCCGGCGGGGGGTGAACTTGGAACCGGCCAGGACAGCCTGCCGAACCGCCTGCCGCCGGTGACCTTCGATCTGGGCGTCATCGCCGGCAACCGCAGCCTGAACCCGGTCTTTTCGGCGATGATCCCCGGTCCCGATGACGGCAAGGTCGCGGTCCCGGCGACGGCGGTGGCGGGCATGGCCGACCATGTGACCCTGCCGGTCACCCACACCTTCATGATGAACAACCCGCTGGTCCTGGCCGAGACGCTGACCTTCCTGCGGACGGGCCGGTTTGACCATGCGCTGACCTACCGGGGCGCGGTCGAACAGTTGTGGCCGCTTTCAGGGATGGAGTAGGAGGGCGGTGGTCATGACGTCCGGGCCGGGCGGAAAAAGGAAACGCACTGCGTTTCCCCGCCCGTGTAGGGCCGGCTCCGCTGGACCTATCGTGTCACTCACCACAAGAAGGCCCGCGCCTGCACCGGTGGGCGCGGAAGCGCCCGCCGATGGCGGGGCGGGCGCTGGCCGATGGCCTTTGGGCCATCGGCGGGGACAAAAGACCTGACCACCGCATGGCAGAGTCAACGGCCTCTGCCACCCAAGCCGGGAGTGTCGGACCCGACCAGTGGCCAGCCCGCCCCTCAGTTCCCGAGGATCGTCGGCAGCCGCAGACCCTGTTCGCGCGCACAGTCGACCGCGATCTCGTAACCCGCATCCGCATGGCGCCAGACGCCCGAGGCCGGGTCGTTCCACA
>Ga0056909_1000320_pt1 | contig 55541 bp, 55 predicted proteins | sample EBPBio102011_DNA_FD_62115 | JGI IMG/M metagenome (GOLD analysis project Ga0056909, IMG submission 62115) | Wastewater treatment Type I Accumulibacter community from EBPR Bioreactor in Madison, WI, USA - Reactor 1_1/10/2011_ DNA | ecosystem: Engineered > Bioreactor > EBPR > Anaerobic-Aerobic >... | reverse complement strand
CGCCGCAAGGCTTGACCGCGGCGCGGCGATCGGAAACTCTCGCCGCCATGTTTCCGATCCGCGACCACAACCCGTCCGGGCGCAGGCCCTATGTCACCCTCGCCCTGATCGCGGCGAATGTGCTGGTCTTCCTGGCCTATTTCCCCGGCGCCCAGTCGGATTACGCGCTGGCCCGCTTCTACATGTACTGGGGCCTCGTGCCCGCGCGGCTGATGGCGGGCCAGGGGTACGAGACGCTGCTGACCCATATGTTCCTGCATGGCGGCTGGATGCACCTGGCGGGCAACATGCTGTTTCTGTGGATCTTCGGCGACAATCTGGAAGACCAGATGGGCCATCTGGGCTTCGCCGGTTTCTACCTGGTCTCGGGCCTTGCCGCGGCCGCGCTGCAGATCGCGCCCGATCCGTCCTCGCCGGTGCCGATGGTCGGGGCCTCGGGCGCGGTCGCCGGGGTGATGGGCGGCTATCTGCTGCTGTTTCCCAGGGCCAGGGTCGATGTGCTGATCATCATCGTGATCTTCTTCCGCATCTTCGCGCTGCCCGCCTGGCTGATCCTGGGCATCTGGTTCGGCATCCAGCTCTTCTCGGGCCTCGCCACCCCCACGGCCGAGGGCGGCGTCGCCTATTTCGCCCATATCGGCGGCTTCATCGCCGGACTGGTGCTGACCCTGCCCCTTTGGCTGCGGCGCGGGGCAGGGGGATATTGGCAGGCAACCCATGGCCAGCCGCCGCATCCGCAGGCGAACTATACGCTGTCGCGCAGCTCGATCCCCCGCGTGCCACGGCGATAGGCGTGAAACACTCCGCTGAAAGCCAAGTGTGCGAGCCTTGCCGAGCGTTCGGTGGTCGTGCCACTGTTCGGCCCGCAAGCTAAAGGATTGCCTTATGGGTTGGTTTGCCAAGCTTTTGGTCATCGGGGTCGTAGGTTGCGGCGGCTACGCCGCCTACGACTTGAATAGGGGGGGATACTTCTCGCTGCCCGACATTCCTAGCGGTGCTTATCCAATTTCCTTCAAGAGCGGACTTCGCGGGATCGTCTACGATATGGATGTGACAGACGATCAATATGCGGATGCGCCGAAAATGTTCCGACGTTTGGGCATGGCGAACCCTGACAGACGTTTCATCGGTTTGCCGTCTGACGTGCCGCGCTGGTTTGAAAGTACATGGTCAACCTGTCGCACTGGAACGAAAGATGAACGCGAATACATCGTCAGCACTATGCCAGAAGACGTAAAGCGCGAAATGGTCGGGGCGCGCCTGGACGCAATCTGTTACATTGAGATCGAAGGCGAGCGTCCGATGTTTCGCGGGTTGATCTATTCTATTCCAGCGTAGTGGACTGAACATGTAGCGTTCGCCGATCCAGCCCTTGTCCTCGGGCGCGGTCTGGCTGGCCAACAACACTTCGGACTGCCCGCCAAAGCGCTTGTGGACCGCGCTTTCGATATTCACCCCCACCGGCGTGGTGATCGCGCGGACCGAGCCCAGATGGTCGCGGTGCAGATAGGTCGCCGAAGTGAGGAAAAGCCCTTCCCCCGGCCGGACTTTACCCCCGGATCACCTTGCGGAACGGTTCGAACAGCGCCTCGTTGCCGGCGATCAGCGCGCCGTCCAGCGGCTCCTGGCCCTCGCGCAGGCCCGAGACCAGGCCGCCCGCTTCCTTGACCAAAAGCAGCCCGGCCGCGATGTCCCAGGGTTGCAGCTCGCGCTCCCAATAGCCGTCGAAGCGGCCGGCCGCGACATAGGCGAGGTCCAGCGAAGCCGCGCCCCAGCGCCGCACGCCCGCGCATTCCGGCATCAGCCGGGCCAGATCCTGCACCATGGCGGGCAGGGTCTTTTTCGCGCCAAAGGGAATGCCGGTGGCAAAGACCGCCTCGGCCAGGTGGCGGCGGCCCGAGACGCGCAGGCGGCGATTGTCGTTCAGCCAGGCGCCCGCGCCCTTTTCGGCCCAGAACATCTCGTCCTTGGCCGGGTCATAGACCACGCCCGAGACGATCTCGCCCTTGTGCTCGAGCGCGATCGAGATGCCCCAATGCGGCATGCCGTGCAGGAAATTGGTGGTTCCGTCCAGAGGATCGACGATCCAGCGCCGGGTCGGGTCGGCCCCGGCCGTCTCGCCGGTTTCCTCGCCCAGCCAGCCATAGCTTGGCCGCGCGCCCATCAGTTCTTCCTTGATCAGGCGTTCCGCCTCGCGGTCGGCGCGGCTGACGAAGTCGCCCGGACCCTTGGCCGAGACCTGAAGGTTCTCGACCTCGCGGAAGTCCTTGACCAGCGAACGCGCGGCCTTGCGCGCGGCCTTGATCATCAGGTTCAGGTTGGCGCTTCCCTGCATGGGTCGTCTCCTCGGGTTCCGGCGGGGCGTCCTAGCGCCAAAAGCCGCGAAAGGAAAGCCCGCCCGATCCCTATTGCACGATCACCACGCGGGTATGCTCCAATCCCTCATACTTGACCATGCCGAACAGGATTTTCGCATGTTTCGGGTCCAGCCGCACGCAGCCATGGCTGGCGGGCCTGCCCAGCCGCTTGACCTGATCCGTGCCATGGATGGCGTAATTGCCGTCATAGAAGATCGCGAAGGGCATCGGCGCATTGTTGTAGCGCCGGGATTTGTGGTTCCGCGACAGGAATTCGGGCTGATAGATCCCCAAAGGCGTGATCTTGCCCGCCTTCGCGGTCGAGACCGGCCAGTCGAACAGTTTCCGTCCCTCGTGGAACACCTCCATCCGCTGATGCGTGATCGAGACCCGCACCTCAACCCGTTCCGCCCAGGCCGCCGTGCCGGTAAGAACCACCAGCGCCAGCGCAGCCAATATTCCGCGCATTCCCGCCTCCATCAGATCGCGGGAAATGCCCGCAGGATAGGGCAAGTCTTCCCGCCCCTGCGGACAGGATCAACGGAAAATCCGGCAGGACCGGGGCGCGCCCCCCGCCGCCTCAGGGCAATCCAGCGCCGCCACCGCCTCGGTCAGCTCGCGTTGCAGCTTGCGGCGGATCGCCTGCGGGAAATCGGTGTGGCGCAGCGCCAGTTCGACAAAGGCGCCGGGGCCGCGGATCAGCGAGGCATGGAAGTAATCGGGCAGTTGCAATTCATGGCTGCCGATGGCCAGACCGTTGACCGTGATCCCGTCCCATCCGCCCAGGGCATAGATGCGCTCGGGCGTCGGCCCGGCATTGTTGCGCCCGTCGCCCGCCACATCCAGCACGCGCCTGTCGCAATCCGGCGCGGTGTCCAGCAGGTCGCGGCCGAATTCCAGCCCGCGTCCCAGCGCCGTGTTCAGCCGCAGTTCCGGCGGCTTCAGCCCGCGCAGCAGCGCCACCACCGGCCCCAGATCGGCCGGTTCGCGGATCTCCGTCCAGCCGACCAGCACTTCCTGATACGCCTCGCCGCTCCATTGATAGACCGCCAGCGCCACGTCACCCGCAGGGGCGAAAAAGGCGGTCTGGATCTCGGGCGCCTCCAGCGCATCGGCCAGACCCTGGGTCTGGATCGCGAAATCCTTGGCATCGACCGAGCGCGACACATCCATCGCCAGCGCAAGCGCCAGCCGACATTCGGCCCGCACCGCTTGGGGCAGGCACAGGCAGACCGTCAGGACCAGGGCTGCGAACCGCATCCGTCCCTCCGTCTCGCGACAGCCCGATCCTAGCGCATTTTGTGCGGCACCGGGCGAAAATCGCGCGGCGGCAGGGTCAGGCCCCGGCCGCGTCGCGCAGGAAGGGTTCGGGACTGTCCACCTCTTCCAGAATCGCGCCGCGCTTGCCCGGCACGATCTGCCAGAAGCGGTTGCCCACCGCGCGCAGGAAGGCGCGGTCATGGCTGACCAGAAGACAGGCCGCCTCCTGCGCCATCAACTCGCCCTCCAGCGCCTCCTGGCCCTCGATGTCCAGATGGTTGGTCGGCTCGTCGAGAAGAAAGAAGTTCGGCCGCTGCAGCCGCAGGATCAGCAGCGCCAGCCGCGCCCGCTGCCCGCCCGACAGGACTGCCACCTTCCGCCCCTGCCAGTCGGGCAGTATCCCCGCCCCGGCCAGCAGGCTGCGCGCGGTGGCATCGGCCTGGGTCAGCCGCGAGACCAGCGCGAAGGGCGTCTCGCCCGGCGCAAGCTGCGACAACATCTGGTCGCAATAGCCCAGCACGCAAGCCGCCGCCCGCCGCAGCGGCCCTTGCTGTCCCGCCGCCAGGATCGCCCGCACCAGTTGCGTCTTGCCGCTGCCATTCGGCCCCAGCACCACCACCCGGTCGCCCGGCGCGATCCACAGCCGCCCGCTGCGAAACAGCACCCGCCCGTCCGGCGCGCAGATCTCGGCCTCCTCCAGCGTCACCAGCGCCTTGGCCGCCGTGTCCGAGGCCGCCAGTTTGATCGCCCCCGCTGCACGGTCGCGATGCGCGGGCCGGGCCTGCGCCTCGATCCGCCCGGCGCGTTCCGTCAACTGCTTGGTCTTCACCACCAGAAGGTCCGAGCCGGAATTGATCCCGATATTTTTCAGCTTCGCCGCCTGCCGCCGCAACTGCGCCGCGCGGGCCAGATCATTGTCATAGCGGCGGCGGTCGGCGGCATCGGCCTCGTCCAGCGCCGCCCGCGCCGCGCCATAGGGCAGGGCGAAGACCCGGCTCGCCTCGGGCCGCAGGAACAGGCTGCGCGTGGTCCCCTCGTCCAGAAAGGCGCGGTCATGGCTGGTGAGGATCACCCCCGTCGCGCGTGGCAGGGCGGCCATCCAGGCTTGAAGGCCAGCAATCCGCGCCAGGTCCAGATGGTTCGTCGGCTCGTCCAGCAGATACAGGTCCGGCTCCATGACCGCCGCCCGCGCCAGCAGAACCATGCGCTGCCAGCCGCCCGACAGATCGGCCAGGGGCCGCGCCCGCAGATCCTGCGGCACGCCCAGATCGTCCAGCGCGATATCGACGCGCCAACTTTCTTCCTCGGCCACCTCCTTCGGCAAAGCCGCCGCCACTGCCTGTGCCACGCTCAGAGGCAGCAAGGCTTCGGGCAGATCCTGCGGCACATGCGCCAGAACCAGCCCGCGCGCCCGGGTGATCGTGCCCGAGGTCGGCTCCAGCCCGCCCGCCAGACAGGCCAGCAAGGCCGACTTGCCGCTGCCATTGGCCGCGATCAGCGCCAGCCGGTCACCCGGGGCAAGGGAAAAGGAAAGATCGGTGAAAAGGGGCTGACCCAGGGTCAGCGACAGGTCTTTGACGGCAAGAAGGCTCATGGCAACAGGTCCGGTTTTGCGGAAAGGGGCGGCGCGCGAAAGCGCCGGGGTTCCGGGCGGACCTGAGCGGTGATGCGTCTCGGGTCAGCCCTGCGGGGTGCGCAGGGCGGAAACAGGGCCGGGGCGCAAGGCCATGATGAGAAGCCGGGACATGGCCGCAAGATGCGTTCCGGCCAGCCTAAGGTCAACCCCCCGCCCGCAATGCGCAGGAAACGGATCGCCGTAAGGCAAGGCCGCATGGTTTCTTGGCCGCAGCGCCCACAGGAGACCGCCATGACCACGATCCGCTTCCACCCGCTGCCCACGTCCGAAGTTCAGGCCCTGCGCGCGGGCGGCCCCGATGCCTATGGCAATGCGCCTGAACGGGTGCGGGCGGAAGGCACCGGCAACCCCTGCCGCCATTGCCTCGACTTCGTGCCCGAGGGTGCCGAAATGCTGATCCTCGCCCATCGCCCCTTTGACGCGCTGCAACCCTATGCCGAAACCGGCCCGATCTTCCTTTGCGCCGATTGCGCGCCCTGGGACAGCGCAGGGCAGGGCGACACAGTGCCGCCGATCCTGACCCTCAGCCCGGATTTCCTGCTTAAGGGCTACACGGCCGACCAGCGCATCCGCTATGGCACAGGCCGCGTCACCCCTGGCGACCAGGTCGTAAGCTACGCCGCCGACCTGCTGTCGCGCCCCGAGATCGCCTTCGTCGACATCCGCTCGGCCCGCAACAACTGCTTCCAGCTTCGCGTGACGCGGGGATGACGGGGCAAGGAAAAGCCGCCACGCGGCGCGCTCATGGGGACCGATTCTCCCGCCATGGTTAACGCCGCTGTCGCCCGACCCGGCGCCCGACCTAGGCCAGACCCTGGCCAGACCTTGGCCAGACCCGTCCGATCGCCAGAAACCCGGTGGTAAACGCAGCGTTCCCAGGCCCTTGGCCCGTTGCGCCCGCCATGCGCCCGCGCAGGCGGACCTGGGGTGCTAGGCTACCGCGCCGCCCGCTGCAGCTTCACCGGCTCGCTGCGCCCCAGCCGCAGGAAATGCGCCATATAGGGTTTGGCCACATCCTCCTCGCGCGTCGCCGCATAAAGCCGCTTCGAGATATTCCCCGGCCCCAGCGGCAGGGTGACGTAATCGCGGTTGCCCTTGACCTCGCGCAGCACCCAGTCGGGCAGCACCGCCACCCCGCGCCCCGACCCCACCAGCATCAGGATCACCGCCGTCAATTCCGCCGTCCTCTGCGCCCGCGGCTCGATCCGGGCAGGGGTCAGAAGCTCGGTGAAGACATCCAGCTTGTCGCGCCCGACCGGGTAGGTGATCAGCGTCTCGTTGCGGAAATCCTCAGCCGAAACAAAGGGTTTTCCGCAATTCGGATGGCCCGCCGGGGCGACGAAAGTGGGCAGGTAGTCGAAAAGCGGGTTGAAGGTGACCCCCGGCAGTTCGACCGGGTCCGACGAGATGACAAGGTCCACCTCCTCGCGGTTCAGCGCGGGCATCGCCTCAAAGGCCAGCCCGGCGCGGATGTCCACATCCACTTCGGGCCAGGCATGGCGGAACAGCTCCAGCACCGGAAACAGCCAGTCGAAACAGGCATGGCATTCGATGGCGATATGCAGCCGCCCGGTCTTGCCCGACCGCAGGGCGCGGAACTCTTCCTCCATCGCGTCGATCTCGGGCAGGATGCGGTCAGCGGCGCGTAACATCCTGATTCCAGCCGCAGAAAGCCGCATCGGCTTGGACCGGCGGACGAACAGTTCCATCCCCGCCTGATCCTCCAGCGCCGCCACCTGATGCGACAGTGCCGACTGCGTCATGTTCAGCATTTCCGCCGCCCGCCCCAGCCCCCCGGCCTGCTGGATGGCGCGGATCGTGCGCAGGTGCTTCAACTCGACGTACATGAGGCGATCTCATAATCATGCTGCGGATTATGAATTGGTCTCACATTCCGGAATCTGCCACAAGAGGGCCAGTTCAGGAGCCGCATCATGACCAACACCCCGCGCATCTCGTTCGAGTTCTTCCCGCCGCAGACGCTGGATGCGTCCTTCCGGCTGTGGGAAACCGTACAGGCGCTGGCGCCGATGCAACCGGAATTCGTCTCGGTCACCTATGGCGCGGGCGGCACCACCCGCAAGCTCACCCATGACGCCGTGGCCACGATCCACCGCAATTACGGCCTGAACGTCGCGGCGCATCTGACCTGCGTTTCGGCGACCAAGGCGGAAACCCTTGAAATCGCTGACGCTTACGCCGCCGCGGGCGTGACAGAGATCGTCGCCCTGCGTGGCGATGCGCCCAAGGGCGCGGCGAAATGGGAACAGCATCCCGAAGGCTTCGCCTCCTCGGTCGAGCTGGTCGAGACGCTGGCCAGGACTGGCAAGTTCAAGATCCGCGTCGGTGCCTATCCCGAAGCGCATCCCGACAGCGCCGATACCGCCGCCGACGTGACCTTCCTGAAGCGCAAGATCGACGCGGGCGCCACCAGCGCGATCACCCAGTTCTTCTTCGACCCCGACACTTTCTTCCGCTTCCGCGATGCCTGCGTGAAGGCCGGGATCACCGCGCCGATCATTCCGGGCATCCTGCCGATCACAAGCTGGGAAGGGGCCAAGAAATTCGCCACCCGCTGCGGCAGCGCCGTGCCGCAGAAGCTGGACGAAGCCTTCACCCGCGCCATCGCGGATGGCCGCGAAGAGTTGTACGCGCTGGCCCATTGCACCCAGCTTTGCGACCGCCTGCTGGAAGGCGGGGTCGAGGACCTGCATTTCTACACCCTGAACCGCCCGCATCTGACGCGCGAGGTCGTCCGCGCCCTGGGCATCCAGCCCGCCTTGGTGCTGGAAAAGGTGGCCTGACCCGAATTCCCCATCCCCGCCAAGGGGATGGGGTCCGTTGTCTCCCTGACGGCCCAGGCGTCACCTGACGCTGGGCCGTTTTTTTATCGGTGGCAGGCGGCGCGGTTCCGGCTAATCTCGCCCGGGAAGGAGCGCCTTATGACCAAGCTGATAACCCTTTTGAACGGACCCAACCTCAACCTGCTGGGCCAGCGCCAGCCCGAGGTCTACGGGCATGAGACGCTGGATGATGTGGTCACCGCCTGCACAGCGCTGGCGGGTGAACTTGGCTTGCGGATCAAGGCCTTGCAGTCGAACCATGAGGGGCAGCTTGTCGACTGGATTCAGGCGGCGCGGGCGGATTCGGCGGGGATCATCATCAATCCCGGCGCCTATTCCCATACTTCGGTCGCCATCCTTGACGCGCTTAACGCCTTCGACGGCAAGGTGCTTGAGGTCCATATCTCGAACATTCACAAGCGCGAGGCCTTCCGGCACCATTCCTATGTCTCGTCCCGCGCCGAAGGCGTGATCGCGGGTTTCGGCACAGAAGGCTATCTGCTGGCCCTGCGCCGCATGAAGACGCTGGTGGCGGCATGACCGGCGCGCTGCCCGAGAACGGCTTCAAGCGCGGTCTGGCCGAGGGGCGGCAGCTTCTGGGCATCTGGAACACGATCCCCGGCCCGGTGGTGGCCGAATTGCTGGCGACGGCGGGTTATGACTGGGTGCTTCTGGATACCGAACATTCCCTGACCGACATTCCCGACCTCATGGGCATGTTGCAGGCCGTCGCGCCCTATCCTGGGTCGGCTGTGGTGCGGGTGGCGGGGCAGGACCCGGTCCTGATGAAACGCGTCCTCGACATGGGGGCGCAGACGGTGATGGTGCCCTATGTCCAAAGCGCCGACGAGGCGCGGGCCATCGTTGCCGCCATGCGCTATGCGCCGCGCGGCTTGCGGGGCGTCTCGGGCATGACGCGGGCCAGCCGCTTTGGCGCGGTTGGCGATTATGTTGCGCGGGCCGAGGCGGAACTGTGCCTGATCGTCCAGGTGGAAACCGCCGAAGCCGTTGGCCGTATTGGCGAAATCGCGGCGGTCGACGGGGTGGACGCGATCTTCATCGGACCATCTGACCTGGCGGCCTCTATGGGTTTTCCGGGGCAGGCGGGGCATCCGCAGGTGGTGGCGATGATCGAACATGCGGTGAAGGCCATCGTCGCTGCGGGCAAACCTGCGGGCATATTGACCCTTGATCCGGCTTTCGCGCGTCGCTGCATGGACTGGGGCACGCGCTTCACCGCCGTCGGCATCGACATGTCGATCCTTGCCGCGGGCGTCCGCGCCCTGCGCGGACAGTTCTGAAACGAAAACCGGCCCCCGCAGGGGCCGGCCTGTTCGATGCGATGTGATCGGGCCAGAGGCCCGGCGGGGTCAGGCCCGCGACAGCAGGCCCTGCGGCCGCGCCTTGGCCAGACCCTGCGCCAGGAAGGCCGCCAGAACCGCCTTGACCAGATCGCCCGGCACGAAGGGCAGCATCGCCACGGTCGCGACCTTGGTCTCCATGCCGGCATTCACCACCAGGCCGGCAATGCCGAGGATGTAAAGCACGACAATCCCGCCCAGGATCGAGCCGACAAAGGTGGCAACGCCCACCGGGGCGCGCAGCTTCTCGACCACAAGGCCGGTCACGAAAGCCGCCACCGGGAAGCCGATGATGAAACCGCCGGTCGGGCCGGCCAGCACGCCGAAACCACCCGTGCCACCCGAGAAGATCGGCAGGCCCAGAAGACCCAGCGCCACATACAAAGCCACCGCCAGAAAGCCCAGGCGCGCGCCCAGCACCGCGCCTGCAAGCATGATGCCCAGAGACTGCGCCGTAATCGGCACGCCAATCGGCAGCGTCACCGCCGGAACGATCGTCAGAATCGCAATCAGCGCTGCGAAAAGCGCCACATAGGCCAGTTTCCGTTCCATATCAGCCTTCTCTCCCTTTTCAGACAGGCAGTTGCATCCTGCCAAATCCTTTGCTGCAATTGCAGCATTACCTTACGTCACCTCTGGCCCGCAAGGCCTCGGCCACCTGTTCCGCGTCATCCAACGCCCCCAGCGTCGCGGGCAGGACGATGTGCCAGCCCGCCCGCCGGGCCGAGCGCGCCCGCCAGGCCTCGGTCAGCCGCGCCACCCGTTCGGCCATCACCGGAATGAAGCGGATCACCAGCGCCACCGCCAGCCCCAGCGCACGCGGCGGCAGGCCGAAGCGCGCCAGCGGTGCTGCAAGCCGCTCGATCACGGCGACAATGTCGGACAAGCGGGTGGTCATGGTGAACAGGTTCGCCGCCGCGACGCCCGTGACCAGCCGCAGCGCGATGGCGGCGCCAAGGCGGGGATTGCCAGAGTAGAAGTGCCAGGCCGCGACCAGAACGACAAAGGGCAGGATGGGCCGCATGAGCCGCAGCCCGTGCCGCGCGAAGCGCCAGCCGCCGCCCCAAAGGTACAGGGCCGCGACAAGGCCAAGCGGCAGCAAAAGCGGCAAGGGCGCGCGGATCACCACCAGAAGCGCGGTGAAGAGGCACAGCGCCAGCAGCTTCGTCCCGGCCGGAAGCCGGTGAAAGGGCGTCTCGACGGGTGACAGCAGGCTTAACATTCTTCCAGATCGCCCAGCCGCGCCATTTCGGCCTCAAAGGCCGGAAGCACGCGGTCCGGCGGCCCGTCCGCCGCCAGCGCGCCGCCTTCCAGCCACAGCACCCGGTCGCAGGTGGAAAGCCCGCGCGGATCATGGCTGATGGTGATCAGGCGCTGGGGCAGGGCGTCCAGCCGCCGCGCCAGCCGCGCCTGGGTGGGCAGGTCCAGTGCGGCGAAGGGTTCGTCCAAGAGCAGCGTGCCGGGCCGCATCAGCAGCACCGCCATCAGGCAAAGATGCTGTTTCTGGCCCTGGCTCAGCGCCTGGGTCGACAGGCCCGCCCAATGGGCGCGGCCTTCCTCGGCCAGAAGGGCCGTCACCGCTGCCTCCGCATCGGCCTTGGTCTGGCCCTGCTGGCGCAGGCCGAAGGCAAGCTCCTCCTCCACCGTGGGAAACAGGATCTGGTGATCGGGGTTCTGGAACAGGATGCCGATCTGGCGCAGCGCCGCCTTGCGGTCGCGCCACAGATCCGCCCCCTCGACCGTGACCTGGCCCGAAACCGGGGCCACCAGCCCGGCAATCAGCCGCAGAAGCGTGGTCTTGCCCGATCCGTTGCGGCCGATCACCGCGATGCGCCGTTCGGTCAGATGCAGGTCCAGCGGACCCAGCGCCTGCTGTCCGCCAAGCTGCACCCCGCCCGCGGCGATGACGATGCCCTGGCTGATAAGCGGCGGCTCGGTCATGGGGTGTCCTCAAGGAAAAGCCCCCGCCTCATAACGGGGCGGGGGAGGTATGCCAAGCCGGGACGACCGGCCTGATCCTTGAGACAACGGGGGGGCAGCGGAACGGGGCGGCGCCTGCGCACCGCCCCGGAAACTCAGACCCTTAGCAGGCCGCGATGTAGCGGTTGCCGTAGGCGTCGCGATAGTAGCACTGGCCGGGCTGGTTGGTCTGGCCGATCATCGTGCCGGCGATGGCACCCACGGCGGCGCCGGTCAGCGCGCCCTGGGTCTTGTCCCCCTTGCCAGAGACGGCCGTCCCGATCGCGGCGCCGGTCAGGGCGCCGACTGCGGTGTTCTGCTCGGGCGTCGCCACGCAGGCGGACAGGCCCATCGCGGCGATCAGGGGAAGGGCAAGGAAAGCGGATTTCATGGCGTACCTCGTGAAGCGGTGTTTCATGAGGCAAACGTATCAGCCGCCCTGCGGTTCCCTTTGATCACGATTTCCTGTTGCGGCGGGTTCCGGCCCAGACCGGGCGCGAAATCCGCCGCAAGTCCGCCAAGGCGGCCTCAGCCCGCGCGGGCCGCCGCCACCGCTTCTTCCAGAATGGCCATGGCTTCGGCGAAATGCGCCTCGGGGATGGTCAGCGGGGCCAGGAAGCGGATGACGTTGCCATAGACGCCGCAGGTCAGCAGGATCAGCCCGCGCTTCAGCGCCTCGACGCGCACCCGGCCGGTGAAGCCCGCGTCGGGTTCCTTGCTGCCCGGCTTGCCGAATTCCACCGCGACCATGAAGCCCGGGCCACGGATATCCATGATCTCGGGCGTGGTGGCGCGCAGGCTTTCCAGCTTCTGCTTCAGGCGCGAGCCCAGCTCGTTGGCCCGCGCGCAGAGGTCTTCTTCCTCGATCACGTCCAGAACGGCATTGGCCGCGGCCACGCCCAGCGGGTTGCCGGCATAGGTGCCGCCAAGGCCGCCCGGCTGGCTGGCATCCATCAGGTCGGCGCGGCCGGTGACGGCCGAAATCGGCAGACCGCCGCCCAGACCCTTGGCCATGCAGGTAATGTCGGCGGCGACGCCATGGGCCTGCATGGCGAACATGGTGCCGGTGCGGGCAAAGCCGGTCTGCACCTCGTCGGCGATCATCACGATGCCATGCTCGTCGCACAGCTTGCGCACCGCCTTCATCAGGTCGGTCGGGGCCGGGTAGAAGCCGCCTTCGCCCTGCACCGGCTCAAGGATGATCGCGGCGACGCGGGCCGGGTCGATATCGGCCTTGAACAGCTTGGTGATCCCTTCCATCGCTTGCGTGGTCGAGATGCCGTGCACCTCCTGCGGATAGGGCACATGGAAGACGTCGGGCATCATCGTGCCGAAGCCCTTCTTGTAGGGCTCGACCTTGCCGGTCAGGGTCATGCCCATGAAAGTGCGGCCATGGAAGGCGCCGCCAAAGGCGATGACCGCGTTGCGCCCGGTGGCGACGCGGGCGATCTTGACCGCGTTTTCCACCGCTTCGGCGCCGGTCGTCGCGAAGATCGTCTTCTTCTTCCAGTCGCCGGGCACTTTCTCGTTCAGCCGCTCGGCGAGGCGGATGTAATTCTCATAGGGCAGGACTTGATGGCAGGTATGGGTGAAGCGGCCCATCTGCTCGGCCACGGCGGCCATGACCTTGGGGTGGCAATGGCCGGTATTCACCACGGCGATGCCGGCGGCGAAGTCGATATAGCGGTTGCCCTCGATATCCCAGATTTCCGAGTTCAGCGCCCGGTCGGCATAGATCTGGGTGGTCATGCCCACCCCGCGCGAGACCGCATCATCGCGGCGCTTGGCAACTTCGGCGTTTTTCATGGCAGATTCCTCTCGGGCTGGGGCGGTATGCCCCGTCTCGCGCCATTTGATCAAACTTCGCGGCGGCGTTCAATCGCGGCATGAGGCCAGACCGGGCGTTTCGCCAAGTCCAGTCCCCCGGCTTCTGGCGTGGCGACAGGAGAGGGGGGAGGGGCGATTGGGTTTACCAAGCATTAACCAGATCCGCGCATCCTGCGAGTCGCGGACAAGGCGGGGGTGGTCATGGCAGACGGTCGGCTTCCGGACCGCACACACCCCACTGCACCCTTGACGGAGGAAGATCGTCTCGACCGGCTTCGTCTTGTCCGCTCCCGCCGGGTCGGCGCGGTGACCTTTCACCGCCTGCTGGCCGAACATGGCACGGCCCGCGCCGCGCTGGCGGCCCTGCCCGAGGTGGCGCGGGCGGCGGGTGTCAGCGATTATGAACCCTGTCCGCCCGGCGTGGCGCTGGCCGAAATGCAGGCCGCGCGCAAACTGGGGGCGGCGATGCTGTGCCATGGCGCGCCGGGCTATCCGGCCCTTCTGGCCGAACTTGCCGATGCGCCGCCGGTGCTGTGGCTTCTGGGCGATGCCGGGCTGCTGGCGCGGCCGATGATCGCCATCGTCGGCGCGCGCAACGCCTCGTCCCTTGGCGTGCGCATGGCGCGGCGTCTGGCCGAGGGGCTGGGGCAGGCGGACTATGTCGTGGTTTCCGGCCTGGCCCGCGGCATCGACTGCGAGGCGCATATGGCTTCGCTGGCCAGTGGCACGCTGGCGGTGCAGGCGGGCGGGGTCGATGTGATCTATCCCGAAGAGAATGCCGCGCTTGCGGGCGAAATCCGCGGCCGGGGCCTGCTGCTTTCCGAACACCCGCCCGGCCTTCAGCCGCAGACCCGCCATTTCCCGCAGCGCAACCGCATCGTCGCGGGCCTGTCTCGCGCGGTTGTGGTGGTCGAGGCGGCGGCGCGGTCGGGCAGCCTGATCACCGCCCGAATGGCGCTGGATCAGGGGCGCGAGGTTCTGGCCGTGCCGGGCCACCCGTTCGACGCCCGCGCCGCCGGTTGCAACATGCTGATCCGCGATGGCGCGACACTGGTGCGCAGCCCGGCCGATGTGCTGGAGGTGCTGGGCCATGCCGGGGCCGCGGTCGAGGAGACGGGCGAGGTTCTGCCTGAAGCGGCGCTTCCCGGCCAGTGCGCCTTGCCCGGTCCCGCGCCGCAGAACCGCCCGCTGGCCGAGACTGCGGCGTTGCACCGGCTGATCCTTGACCGGCTTGGCCCCAGCCCGCTGGCCGAAGACCAGTTGATCCGCGATCTGGCCCTTCCCAGCGCCCAGCTTGCACCCGAACTGCTGGCGCTTGAGCTGGAGGGCCAGATCCGCCGCGCCCCCGGCGGGCTTCTGTCGCGGGTCTGAGCCACCGGGGTCGGGGATGCCGGACCCCCGGCCCGATGCGGCATTCCGCGCCCTGCGGTTGACATTTCGCCGGTCTGCCCCACATGGTGCCCCGCCATTGTCAGGCTTATCGGGAACAGGGATTCATGCCAGTCGTCGTTGTCGAATCTCCGGCCAAGGCCAAGACAATCAACAAATATCTTGGTTCCGACTATACGGTTCTCGCCTCGTATGGCCATGTCCGCGACCTGCCCGCCAAGGATGGGTCGGTCGATACCGAGCATGATTTCGGCATGACCTGGGAGGTCGCGGCCGAGTCGAAAAAGCATGTCCGCGCCATTGCCGAGGCGCTGAAATCCGATGACAGCCTGATCCTTGCCACCGACCCCGACCGCGAGGGCGAGGCGATTTCCTGGCATCTGAAAGAGGCGCTTGCCAGCAGTCTCAAGAAGGGCAAGACGGTTGCCCGCGTCACGTTCAACGCCATCACCAAGGATGCGGTGACCAAGGCGATGAAGGAACCGCGCGACATCGACACGCCCCTGGTCGAGGCCTATCTCGCCCGCCGCGCGCTGGACTATCTGGTCGGCTTCACCCTGTCGCCGGTCCTGTGGCGCAAGCTGCCCGGGGCGAAATCGGCGGGCCGGGTGCAATCGGTCTGCCTGCGCCTGATCGTCGAGCGCGAGATGGAGATCGAGGCCTTCCGCGCCCAGGAATACTGGACGGTGAAGGCGGTCCTGGTCACGCCAAGGGGGCAGGAATTCGAGGCCGGGCTGGTCAGCCTGGGCGGCAAGAAACTGCAGAAATTCGACATTCCCACCGCCGAGGCGGCGGAACTCGCCGTCAAGGCTGTCACTTCGCGGACATTGACGGTCGCAGGCGTGGAATCGAAGCCTGCCAGCCGCAACCCCTGGCCGCCCTTCATGACCTCGACCTTGCAGCAGGAGGCCAGCCGCAAATACGGTATGGGCGCCAAGCAATGCATGAACGCTGCACAGCGTCTCTATGAGGCCGGGCACATCACCTATATGCGGACCGACGGCATCGACATGGCGCCCGAAGCCGTGATGGCCGCGCGGGCCGAGATCGAAAGCCGTTTCGGCAAGGCCTATGTCCCTGACGCGCCGCGCCTGTACAAGAACAAGGCCAAGAATGCGCAGGAAGCGCATGAATGCATCCGCCCCACCGATATGGCCCTGTCGCCCGACAAGATCCGGGCCGAGGATGACCAGCGCAAGCTCTATGACCTGATCTGGAAGCGCACGCTGGCCAGCCAGATGGCGGCGGCGCGGATGGAACGCACGGCGGTCGATGTCGCCAGCGCCGATGGCCAGGTCGTGCTGCGCGCCAATGGCCAGGTCGTCTTGTTCGACGGCTTCCTCAAGGTCTATGACGAAAGCCGCGACGAGGATGGCGAGGATGAGGGCCGCCTGCCGCAGATCATGCAGGGTGAGGCGGTGGACAAGCGGTCTGTCGCGCCCGAACAGCATTTCACCCAGCCGCCGCCGCGCTATACCGAGGCGACGCTGGTCAAGCGGATGGAAGAACTGGGCATCGGCCGGCCTTCGACCTATGCCTCGGTCCTGTCCACGATCGTCGACCGCGAATATGTGCGGAAAGACAAGAACCGGCTGTTCCCGGAAGACAAGGGGCGGCTGGTCACGGCCTTCCTGTCGAACTTCTTCCACCGCTATGTCGAGTACGATTTCACCGCCGATCTTGAGACGGAACTGGACGATGTCTCGGCGGGCGAGCGGAATTACAAGGAAGTCCTCGCCCGCTTCTGGCGCGATTTTTCCGCCGCCGTTGCGGAAACCGCCGATCTGCGCATCGGCGAGGTGCTGGAAAAGATTGACGATTTTCTGGCGCCGCATCTGTATCCGCCGCGCGCCGATGGCGGCGATCCGCGCGTCTGTCCGACCTGCGGGTCGGGGCGGCTGCATCTGAAGACGGCGCGGTCCGGCGGGGCCTTCATCGGCTGCGGCAATTACCCGGAATGCCGCTACACGCGGCCCCTGGGCGGCGATGCCGAAGGCGGCTCGGCCGACGGGCGGGTTCTGGGCCAGGATGCGGCGGGCAATGACATCACGCTGCGCGCCGGGCGCTTTGGCCCCTATATCCAGCGTGGCGAGGCCACCGAGGCCCAGCCCAAGCCCGACAGGTCCAGCCTGCCCAAGGGCTGGTCGGCCGACAGTCTGACGCTGGAGCGCGCGCTTGACCTGCTGGCGCTGCCGCGCCTGATCGGCAATCACCCCGAGGATGCCCAACCCGTCGAGGCCGGAATCGGCCGCTTCGGTCCTTACGTCAAGCACGGCACGGTCTATGCGAATATTCCTGATGTCGAAGAGGTTTTCACCATCGGCATGAACCGCGCGGTCGAGGTGCTGGCCCAAAAGGCCGCCCGTGGCGGCAAGGGCGCGCGCGGCGCGGCGGCAGAGCCGCTGAAGGTTCTCGGCGACCATCCCGATGGCGGCGCGGTGCAGGTCATGCCGGGCCGCTACGGGCCTTATGTGAAATGGGAAAAGGTCAATGCGACCCTGCCCAAGGACCTGGCCCCCGAAGCGGTGACGCTGGAAGAGGCGCTGGCGCTGATCGCCGAAAAGGCCGGGAAGTCCGGCAAGAAACCGGCGAAGAAGGCGGCGACCAAGCCTGCGGCCAAGAAGGCCCCGGCGAAGAAGCCCGCAGCCAAGAAGCCCGCAGCCAAGAAAGCGGCGCAGGGCTGAGGGTCCGGGCGCGGCGCAGGATGATGCGCGCCGCGCCGGCAGGGGTTGGGATTAGCCGCGCGGGTTCAAAAGCTTGCCCATCACATCGGCGGCGCGGATCACCCCGATCCCGTGCCCGCCTTCCGTGACGCGCAAGGCCTCGGCCCCGGCCTGAAAGCGCTCCATCACCGCCTTGACCGAGGTTTCCGCCTCGACCTCGGCCGCGCCCTCTGCCGTGCCCGGCGCCATCACGTCGCGCGCGGTCAAGACGCCCAGCGGGTTCATATGGGCCACGAAATCGGCGACATATTCCGAGACCGGATTGGCGATGATCTCGCGTGCGGTGCCGCATTGCACGATGCGCCCGCCCTCCATCAGGGCGATGCGGTTGCCGATCTTGAACGCCTCGTCCAGATCATGGCTGACGAAGATGATGGTGCGTTTCAGCTTGGCCTGAAGGTCAAGAAGCTCGTCCTGCAATTTCGAGCGGATCAGCGGGTCCAGCGCCGAGAAGGGCTCGTCCATCAACAGGATCGGCGCCTTGGTGGCAAAGGCGCGGGCAAGGCCCACGCGCTGTTGCATCCCGCCCGACAATTCGCCCACCTTGCGGTCGGCCCATTGCGACAGGTTCACCAGCGCCAGTTGTTCGTCCACCGGGGCGCGGCGGTCGGCGGGGGAAATGCCGGCCAGTTCCAGCCCCAGCCCGACATTCTCGCGCACCGTGCGCCAGGGCAGCAGGCCGAATTGCTGGAAGACCATCGCCACCCGCGTGGCGCGCAAGTGGCGCAGGGTGGCCGGATCGGCATGGGTGACCGAGACCATCTTCTCGCCGTCGCTGACACGCACCTCGCCGCTCACCACGGGGTTCAGCGCGTTCACCCCGCGCAGAAGCGTGGACTTGCCGCTGCCCGACAGGCCCATCAGCACAAGGATCTCGCCCTCGGCCACGGTCAGGCTGCAATCATGCACACCCAGAACCTGCCCGGTGCGCTGCTGGACTTCGGCCCGCGACAGACCTTCGTCCATCAAGGGCAGGGCGCGGTCGGGGTTGTCGCCGAAGACGATGGACACGCGGTCGAACTCGACCGCCGGACGGGAGGAGAAGCTCATTTCCGCGACACCCTCAGCAGCCTGTCGAGCATGATTGCGACAACCACGATCACGAAGCCCGATTCAAAGCCAAGCGCGGTGTTGTTCTGCCCCAGCGCCCGCACGACCGGGATGCCCAGGCCATTGGCGCCGACCATGGCGGCGATGACGACCATCGACAGCGACAGCATGATGGTCTGGTTCAGCCCGGCCATGATCTGCGGCAGCGCCCAGGGCAATTCGACCTTCCACAACTTCTGCTGCGGGGTGGCGCCGAAGGCGGTGGCCGCCTCGACCAGCGCCTGCGGAGTCGAGGAGATGCCCAGAACCGTCAGGCGGATCGGCGCGGGGATGACAAAGATCACCGTCGCCAAGAGGCCCGGAACCATGCCGAGGCCGAAAAAGACCACGGCGGGGATCAGGTAGACGAAGGTCGGCAGGGTCTGCATCAGGTCAAGCACCGGCGACATGGCGGCATAGAGCTTGGGCCGGTGCGCGGCGGCGATGCCGATGGGCACGCCCAGGGCCATGCACAGAAGGCAGGAATAGAACAACAGGACAAGGCTTTCCGTCGTGGCCTTCCAGTAGCCCTGGTTGAGGATGAACAGAAAGCCCAGCAGCACCAGAAGGCAGATCTTCCACGACCGCTGCAAATACCAGGCCAGCGCCACGAACAGCGCGATCAGCACCATTGGATGGGGATATTGCAGCACGGCCAGGCTTCCGTCGATCAGCCAGTCCAGCCCGGAACTGATGCCGTCGAACAGCCAGCGTGCATGTTCCTTCAACCAGTCGACGACAACTTTTGCCGCCCAACCGACGGGAATTTTCGGAATCTCTAGCCAGTCCATGCCGGTCCTTCGGATGCGGGGCAGGGGGAACGGGCCGCGGCACAGGAAGGCCGCGGCCAGCCGGGGGCTTTCGGGGCCGCCCGGCTATGCCGGTGCGGGCTTACTTCAGCGCCGCCTCGACCGCAGCCTTGGCGTCGCCGCCGTCCTTGGTGGTGACGCCGTCAAGCCAGGGGGTCCAGGTGTCGGGATTGGCCGCGAGCCAGGTCTTGGCGGCCGCCGAGGGATCGGTGCCGTCGTTCAGGATCGCGCCCATGATCTCGTTTTCCATCTTCAGCGAGAAGACGAGGTTCTGAAGCAGCTTGCCGGTGTTCGGGCATTCGGTGACATAGCCCTTGCGGGTGTTGGTCGCGACGATCGCGCCGCCGAAATCCGGGCCGAACACATCATCGCCGCCCGCCAGATAGGTCAGCTTGAAATTGGCGTTCATCGGGTGGGGTTCCCAGCCCAGGAACACGATCGGCTTGCTGTCGGAGGTGTGACGCTCCACCTCGGCCAGCATTCCCTGTTCCGAGCTTTCCACCAGTTCAAATCCGCCCAGGCCGAACTTGTCGGCCCCGATCATGTCCAGGATCAGGCGGTTGCCGTCATTGCCGGCCTCGATGCCGTAGATCTTGCTTTCCAGCTCGGCCGCGTGGTCCTTGATATTGCTGAAATCGCTGATCCCCAGCGCTGCACCGGCCTCGTTGGTGGCAAGCGTGTATTTGGCGCCTTCAAGATTCGTCCGCACGGTGTCGACGGTGCCGGCCTCGCGATAGCTGGCGATGTCGCCCTCCATCGTCGGCATCCAGTTGCCCAGGAAAACATCGATATCGCCTTCGGCCAGACCGGCATAGGTCACCGGAACGGACAGGATGTTGGTCTCGGTCTCATAGCCAAGCGCATTCAGCACCAGGCTGGTGGCGGCGGTGGTGGCTGTGATGTCGGTCCAGCCCACATCCGAGAAGACGATCTTGTCGCAGCCCGCGGCAAAGGCAGACCCGGCCAGGGCGAAGGTGACGGCGCTGGCCAGAAGAGCGGAACGAACAGACATGGAATCCCCCTGTCATTTTTTGTTGATTGACGAGTCAATAAACTTCGTGCTTCACCGGAAAAGCAAGCAAATTGTTGAGTGCCCGATATGCCGAAGCTTGGGATGGAGCCTATCCGAAAGGCGGCGCTGGTCAAAGCCGCGATCGTCGAGATCGGGCGGGCCGGGTCTCTGGACGTGACCGTCAGCCAGATCGCCAAGCGGGCCGGGATGTCGGCGGCGCTGGCGCATCACTATTTCGGGTCCAAGGAAGAAATGTTCCTCGCGGCGATGCGCCATATCCTGACGCTTTACGGCGCCGAGGTGCGCGGCGCGCTGGCGGTGGCCGAAGGGCCGGAAGGCCGGTTGCGGGCGATTCTGCGGGCCTCGTTCAGCCCGGGCAATTTCCGGCGCGAGGCGGTGGGGGCCTGGCTGAACTTCTGGGTCCTGGCGCAATCGCAACCGCAGGCGCGGCGGCTGTTGGCGATCTATCAGGGGCGGCTGCGGTCGAACCTTCTCTCGGCGCTGCGGCCGCTTGCAGGCGCGCGCGCCGACGAAGTGGCCGATGGGCTGGGCGCGCTGATCGACGGGCTTTACCTGCGCGAAGTGCTCAAGACCGGCGCGCCCGATGGGGCGGCGGCGGTTTCCGTGGCGCTGTCCTATCTTGAAACCGCTTTGGGACCAAAGAGATGAGCGCCGATCTTCCCGGCCCGGATGAACTTGCCGCCGCCTATGCCGAGACGCGCAAGGCGTCGCGGGTGACGCCGCTTCTGGACGCGCCTGGCCTTGCCGCGCAGGTGGGCGCCGCCGGGCTGTGGGTCAAGGCCGAGAACCTTCAGCGCGCGGGCAGCTTCAAGCTGCGCGGGGCGTGGTGGCGGCTCGCCTGCCTGTCCGATGCCGAAAAGGCGCGCGGCGTGGTGGCCTATTCCTCGGGCAACTTCGCGCAGGGCCTTGCCGCGGCGGGGCGCGAGATGGGGGTGCCGGTCACCATCGTCATGCCGCTCGATGCACCAGAGATGAAGCGCCGCGCGACCGAGGGTTTTGGCGCAAGAGTGGTTCTGTCCGATCATGGCGACAGGCCGCGCGAAGAGGTGGCTTCGGCGCTGGCACAGAAAATCTCTGTGGAACAGGGACTTGTCCTTCTGCATCCCTTTGACGATCCGCGCATTGTCGCGGGTCAGGCCGGGGCGGCGCTTGAGGCGATGGAGCAATTGGGCGGCGCGCCGGATTTGGTGCTGTGCCCCGTGGGCGGCGGCGGGCTGATGGGCGGCGTGGCGCTGGCGGTGCGGGCGGCCAATCCTTCGGCCGAGATCTGGGCGGTCGAGCCGGTGGGATATGACGGCATGGGCCGGTCGCTGGCGGCGGGCGCACGGCAGAAGGTGGCGGGCGGCGCCACGCTTTGCGACGCGCTGCAGGCCACCATGCCGGGCGCCGCGCCCTTTGCGGCGGCGCAGGCGGCGGGGGTGAAGGGGCTGGCGGTCAGCGATGCCGACGTACGGCAGGCGCTGCGCGTGGGGTTCGAGACATTGAAGCTGGTACTGGAACCTTCGGGCGCGGTGGCGCTGACGGCGGTGCTGGCGGGCAAGGTGCAGGTGACGGGCAGGAAGGTGTTGGTCTTCGCCACGGGCGGCAACATCCCCTTTGACCGTTTCGCGGAAATTCTTCAGGCAGAACAAGCATGAATGCGGATTATGTGATCGTCGGCGCAGGATCGGCCGGCTGCGCCATGGCCTATCGGCTGGCCGAGGCGGGCAAGCGGGTGACGGTGATCGAACATGGCGGCTCGGATGCCGGGCCGTTCATCCAGATGCCGGGCGCGCTGTCCTATCCGATGAATATGGGCATCTATGACTGGGGCTATCGCAGCGAGCCGGAACCGCATCTGGGCGGCCGCACCCTGGCCACGCCGCGCGGCAAGGTGATCGGCGGCTCGTCCAGCATCAACGGCATGGTCTATGTGCGCGGCCATGCGCGCGATTACGACACCTGGGCCGAGATGGGGGCGGATGGCTGGTCCTATGCCGATGTGCTTCCGTATTTCAAGCGGATGGAGCACAGCCATGGCGGGCAGGGGCCGGACTGGCGGGGTGCGTCGGGGCCGCTGCACATCACGCGCGGGCCGCGCCACAACCCGCTGTTCAACGCTTTCATCGAAAGCGGGCGGCAGGCCGGGTATCCGGTGACCGCCGATTACAATGGCGAGCAGCAAGAGGGTTTCGGCCCGATGGAGGCGACGATCTGGCGCGGGCGGCGCTGGTCGGCGGCCAATGCCTATCTGAAACCGGCGATGAAGACCGGGAATGTCCAGGTGGTCCGGGGACTTGCGCGGAAGGTCGTGTTCGAGGGCCGCCGCGCGGTGGGGGTCGAGATCGCGGCGCGCGACGGCATTCGGGTCATCCGGGCGGCGCGCGAGGTGATTCTGGCGGCCTCGTCGCTGAATTCGCCCAAGCTGTTGATGCTGTCGGGGATCGGGCCTGCGGCGCATCTGCGGGAACATGGGATCGAGGTGCTGGCCGACCGCGCGGGCGTTGGGCAGAACCTGCAGGACCATCTGGAAATCTACATGCAATTCGCCGCGCTTCAGCCGGTGACCCTGTATAAATACTGGAATTTGTTCGGAAAAGCCTGGGTCGGCGCGCAATGGTTGCTGACGGGGGGCGGGCTTGGCGCGTCGAACCAGTTCGAGGCCTGCGCCTTCATCCGGTCCAAGGCCGGGGTGGAATATCCCGATATCCAGTATCATTTCCTGCCGATCGCCGTGCGCTACGATGGCAAGGCCGCGGCGGGGGGGCACGGGTTTCAGGCCCATGTCGGGCCGATGCGGTCGAAATCGCGCGGGTCGGTCACGCTGCGGTCCGCGCGCCCCGAGGATGCGCCGGTCATCCGCTTCAACTACATGTCCGATCCGTCCGACTGGGAAGACTTCCGCGCCTGCATCCGCCTGACGCGCGAGATCTTTGGCCAGGATGCGATGAAGCCCTTCGTCAAATCGGAAATCCAGCCCGGTCAAGGGGTTGAGACCGATGCGCAGTTGGACGATTTCCTGCGCGAACATGTCGAAAGCGCCTATCACCCCTGCGGCACGGCGCGGATGGGGCGGGCCGGCGACCCGATGGCGGTGGTCGATCCGCAGGCAAGGGTGATCGGGGTCGAGGGGCTGCGGCTGGCCGACAGCTCGGTCTTCCCGCAGGTCACGAATGGCAATCTGAACGGGCCGTCGATCATGGTCGGCGAAAAGGCGGCGGACCATATCCTTGGCCGCGACCCGCTGCCCGCGTCGAATCTGCAACCCTGGATCAACCCGGATTGGCGCGTGTCGCAGCGCTGAGGCGCGCCGGGCCAAGGCGCTGGAATCGCTTGAGTCCGGCGTCTTGCTTGCGTCTTCTTTGCGTCTTGCTTCCGTCTTGCCGGATGCTTGCGTTTTTTATCGGCCCAAGGCGGCGAACTTGACCGGGATCAAGGTCTGCGGCAGGCCTAGAGGCGAGGGTAGGGCCGAATGGAAGGCAAAGGAGAAGGCCATGGCCAATACGCCGCACACGCTTCAGGAAGAATTCCCCGGCGCGGCCGCGAAGATCAGCGCGCTCAAGGGCAGCGACGCCCATTTCGCGCGGCTGTTGCAGGAGTATGACGAGGTGAATGACAAGGTCCACCGCGCCGAGACGCGGGTGGATGCCGTGTCGGAAGAGCATGAAGAGGCGCTGCGCAAACAGCGGGCGCGGGTGAAAGACGCCATCGCGGCAGCGCTGCGGGCGGCCTGAGCGGGCGGTGAATCACGCCGCCTTCTTGCCTGATGAAGTATTCGGAGCTATATTTTATCAGGAAAGGTGATCGTGATGCTTGATCTTCACAATCAGGGCGTCGCGCCAGAGCGCGGCGCCGTCATCACCAAGGCCGCGATCCGGGCCGCCGAGCGGCTGGATCTGTCGGGGCGTATTCTGGCCGAAGTGCTGGGCATTTCCGAGGCGCAGGTCTCGCGGTTGCGCAATGGCGACGCTGCCTTGACCGACCGCAGCAAGGGCTTTGAGCTTGCCGCGCTGCTGGTGCGGGTGTTCCGGTCGCTTGACGCGATCACCGGCGGGGATGAAGCGGTCGCAAGGGCCTGGATGCGCGCGCCGAATGCGGCGCTGGGGGCGCGGCCCGTTGAAAGGATCGTCTCGGCGCAGGGGCTTGTCGATGTCGTCACCTATCTGGACGCAAGACGCGCTGCGCTCTGAACTTCGCGCCTATGCGGGGCAGGCCTGGCGGATTGTCGAGGCGCAGCACCGCATCTCGACGTTGAAGCTTGTGGATGGTCTGGCCGAGCAGGAGCTTCTGGAGACCATCCTGGAGGAGTCGAAGCCGCCCCTGCCAGCCGAATGTCGCGGGCTGGACTATCTGTTGGCAACACCCTTCCGCTATCGGCCCTATCCGCATGGGTCGCGGTTCCGCCGCGCCGGGGTGACGCCGGGCGTGTGGTACGGCGCCGAGCGGGCCGAGACTGCGCTGGCGGAAATGGCCTTTTACCGCCTGCTCTTCTATGCCGAGAGCCCGCAGACGCCCTTTCCCGACGATGCGGCGGATTACACCGCCTTTGCAGCAGGGCTGGACAGCGACCGGGCGGTGGACCTGACCCTGGGGAACCTGGCCCGGGATGCGGTGCTCTGGACGCATCTGACCGATTATGAGCCGTGCCAAAGTCTTGCCGAAGCGGCGCGCGGGATCGGGGTCGAGGTGATCCGCTATGCCTCGGTCCGCGATCCGGGCGCGGGCGCGAATCTGGCGGTCCTGTCCTGCCGGGTCTTTCGCCCCGCCGCGCCGGTCGAGCGGCAAAGCTGGCGGATCAGGATCGGCGCGGCCGGGGTGCAGGCGCTGCGCGACGATCCGCGCGACGGGATCGAATTCGGACGCGGTGCTTTCGCGGCCGACCCGCGGCTGGCGGGCATGGTCTGGGAGCGGCCGAGGGCGCGGTGAATTGGCCCTGTCAATCCGCGATCTCATAGGGCAGCGTATCGCGCCGGTCGGGGTTGACCTGAAGGCGGCGTTCCAGCGGCGGGACCGAGCGCTGGTGGCAATTCGGGCGTTCGCAGATGCGGCAGGAGATGCCGATGGGTTCGAAGCGGCCCTTGAGGTCTAGACCGTCGGAATAGACCAGCTCGCTGGCGTGCTGCACCTCGCAGCCAAGGCCGATGGCATAGCGGCGGACGGGGGCCAGATAGGCGCCTGCGGGTTTCGCGACATCGCGCGACAGGCACAGGTAGCGCACGCCATCGGGGGTTTCGGCAAGCTGGCGCAGGAACTGGCCCGGCGTTTCGAAGGCGCGGTGGACGTTCCACAAGGGGCAGGCGCCGCCGAAGCGGGCGAATTGCAGGCGGGTGGCCGAGTGGCGCTTGGTGATCGTGCCGGCCTGATCGACGCGGACGAAGAAGAAGGGAATCCCCTTGGCGCCGGGGCGTTGCAGGGTGGACAGGCGATGGGCGACCTGTTCGATCGAGGCGCCGAAGATATCGGCCAGGCGCTCAAGGTCATGCCGCGTTTCGCGCGCGGCGTCGAGGAAGGCGCGATAGGGCAGAAGGGCGGCCCCGGCGAAGTAGTTGGCCAGGCCGATCTTGGCGATGCCGCGCGCCTCGGGTGTGGAGAAGCGGGCAAGGTCGAGGGTGGCTTCCAGAAGCGGGTTCTGGGTGATCAGGGCAAGCTGGTGCAGAAGCTGGAAGCGGCGGGTGGGCGATTGGGCACGGCCCGAGATGTCCAGCTTTTTCGCCGCCGGGTCATAGGCGCGGATGCCTGGAGTGTCCTTGTAGGTCAGCGTGATGCCCTGGCGGCGGAGGGTTTCCTCGGCCAGTTGGGCCACGTCGCGCCGCTGGCCGCCGGGCATGGCGAAATGTTCGGCGGCGCGGTCGACGGCATCGAGATAATTGTCGCAATAATGGAAGAAATCGCGGACCTCCTCCCAGGGGCTGGGTTTGAGGGCGGCATCCTCGCGCCCCAGCGCCTCGTCCAGCGAGGCAAGGCGTTCATGGCTTTGGCGATAGGCGCGGTGCAGGTCCAGGAAGGCGCGGGCGAGCGCCGGGGCGTTCGAGGCGGCAAGGCGCAGGTCGGCCAAAGGCGGGGTGCCGGAGGTGAAGACCGGATCGGCCAGCGCCTCGCGCATGTCCGACACCAGGCGTTCGCTTTCGCCGACGGTCAGTTCGGTGACATCAAGGCCGAATTCCTGCGCCAGCGCCAGAACGACGGCGGCCGAGACCGGGCGGTGGTTGTTTTCCATCTGGTTCAGATAGGGCAGCGAGACACCCAGACGGTCGGCAAAGGCCTTTTGGGTAAGCGACAGCCGGGCGCGGATCTCGCGCAGCTTGACCCCGGCATAGAGTTTCTGGCTGGCCATGGCTGCTCTCCCCCGCTTTGCAAAGAGATCAACAGCTTTGCAAAGCGGGCGTCAAGCCTTAGCCGGGCAGGCCGATGCGGCGGGCGCGGTGCAGGACCCAGAAGATCGCGGTCATGGAGGCGAGCGAGGAGGCGAGCATGAGAAGGATCAGGGGCAGCTCGGTGGAGCCGGGGGTCAGAAGCGCGCCCGCAAGCGAGGCCAGCGCCGCGCCGCCGCCGATCATGATCGCGCCGCCAAGGCCCGAGGCGGAGCCGGCCAGATGCGGGCGGACCGAAAGGATGCCGGCATTGGCATTCGGCAGCGCCATGCCATTGCCCAGGCCCATCGGCACGGTCAGGCCGAAGAAGACGACGGGATGCGACAGGCCCATGAGTGTGAACAGGGTCAGAAGGCCAAGCCCCACTGTGGTGGCGGCGGTGCCGAGAAGGATCATCCGGTTCATGCCGATGCGGGTGGAAAAACGCCCGGCGATGAAATTGCCCATGGCATAGCCGACGGCGGTCAGCGCGAAGAGCATGCCGACATGGAAACTGTCCAGCCCGAAGACCTGATTGCCGACAAAGGGCGCGCCGCCGAGATAGGCGAAGAAGCAGCCCGAGGCGAAGGCGGCGGCAAGGCAATAGCCCCAGAAGCGCTGCGAGGTCAGCAGGAGGGGATATTCGCGCAACTGCGCCAGGATCGAGGTATCGCGCAGGCTGGCCGTTTCGCCCAGGTCGCGCCAGACCAGCAGGGTCACGGCCAGACCAAGGACCAGAAGGGTGGCGAAACTGGCCTGCCAGCCGAAGGCCTGGTCAAGCCAGCCGCCGAGGACCGGGCCGATCATCGGCACCAGGCTCATCCCCATGGTGACGTAACCGATCATCGAGGCGGCCTCGGCATCCGAGGTGATGTCGCGCACGATGGCGCGCGACAGGACCATGCCGGCGGCGACCACGGCCTGCAACATGCGGCAAATCAGGAAGGTGGTGGCATCGGGGGCAAGAAGCGTGCCCAGCGTGGCAAGAAGGAAGATCACCAGCGCCACCTGCAGGACCCGGCGGCGGCCGTAGCGGTCGGCCAGGGGGCCGATCACGACCTGAAGGGCGGCGGAGAGCGCGAGATAGAGCGGCACGGATTGCTGCATCGTGCCGTAGCTGACGCCGAACCACGCGGCCATGCCGGGCAGCGAGGGCAGGAAGATGTTCATCGCCAACGCCGAAAGGCCCGCAAGCAGGATCAGCGTGGCAAGATGGGGCGGGGTGGTCGGATCGAGAAAGCGGGTGCGAGCGGCCATACCCCCGCGCTATCGGCTTGGGGAGCGGATGTCCATGGGCCGGACACGCCGCGCCGCGGCGCGGATCAGGACCATTTGTGGAAGATGAAGAAGGCCCCGAGCGCAATGAAGGCGAAGCCGACAAGGTGGTTCCAGGTCAGCGGTTCCTTGAGATAGAGGGTCGAGAAGAAGGCGAAGACCGTCAGGGTGATGACCTCCTGGATGGTCTTGAGCTGGGCCGCGTTATAAACGCCGTACCCCACCCGGTTCGCGGGCACCATCAGGCAATACTCGAAGAAGGCGATGCCCCAGCTGACGAAGATCACCGTGATCAGCGGGGCGGAGCGCTCCTTGAGATGGCCGTACCAGGCGAAGGTCATGAAGACGTTCGAGCCGATCAGCAGCAGGATCGTCAGAATCGGGGCAGGGATCGCGGGCATCTTGGGCCTTTGGCTGGATGGGGTCCTGGTCTTGCGGGCCTTGGCCTGTTTCCACGCCCCCGGAGGGCTTTGCCCCGCATCGCGCCTTGCCGCGGGATATATGAGCCGCGGTAGAGGGGCGGGTTGCGGGCGTGACGGGCCGAAAGCGCCTGCGGCAAGCGATAGAGCGGAAGGCGGCGCGCGGCCAGTATTTGCGATTATGCAATTCGCGATGGATGACTTGGGAAATCTTTGCAAATTTTCCAAACACCGCTTTGCGCGCGCAGCATGGGCGGCTATGGTCGCGCGCAATTCAGGGTCGGCCGGCCCTGCGCAGCATCGGGGGAGGCGTGATGAAGGACATTCTGGCAGAGCTTGAGGCGCGGCGCGATGTGGCGCGGGCAGGCGGCGGGGCAAAGCGGGTCGAGGCGCAGCACGCCAAGGGCAAGCTGACCGCGCGCGAGCGGATTGAGCTTTTGCTGGACGAGGGGTCCTTCGAAGAGTTTGACATGTTCGTCGCCCATCGCTGCACCGATTTCGGAATGGAGGCTGACCGGCCAGCGGGCGATGGCGTGGTGACCGGCTGGGGCACGATCAACGGCCGCATGGTCTATGTCTTTTCGCAGGATTTTACCGTCTTCGGCGGGTCTCTGTCGGAAACCCATGCGCAAAAGATCTGCAAGATCATGGATATGGCGATGCAGAATGGCGCGCCGGTGATCGGGCTGAACGATTCCGGCGGGGCGCGCATCCAGGAGGGCGTGGCCTCGCTTGCGGGCTATGCCGAGGTGTTCCAGCGCAACATCATGGCCTCGGGCGTGGTGCCGCAGATTTCCGTCATCATGGGCCCCTGCGCGGGCGGCGCGGTCTATTCGCCCGCGATGACCGACTTCATCTTCATGGTGAAGGATTCGTCCTACATGTTCGTGACCGGCCCCGATGTGGTGAAGACGGTGACGAATGAAGTGGTGACCGCCGAGGAGCTGGGCGGGGCCTCGACCCATACCAAGAAATCCTCGGTCGCCGATGGCGCGTTCGAGAATGATCTCGAGGCGCTGGCTGAGATCCGGCGGCTGTTCGATTTCCTGCCGCTGAACAACCGCGAAAAAGCGCCGGTGCGGCCCTTCTTCGACGATCCGGCGCGGGTGGAGGCAAGCCTCGACACGCTGATCCCGGACAATCCGAACCAGCCCTATGACATGAAGGAACTGATCCTGAAGGTCGCCGATGAGGGCGATTTCTTCGAGATCCAGAAGGATTACGCGGCGAATATCATCACCGGATTCGTGCGGATCGAAGGCCAGACCACCGGCGTCGTCGCCAATCAGCCGATGGTGCTGGCGGGCTGTCTGGACATTGACAGCAGCCGCAAGGCCGCGCGCTTCGTGCGCTTCTGCGACGCGTTCGAGATTCCGATCCTTACCTTCGTCGATGTGCCGGGCTTCCTGCCGGGCACGGGCCAGGAATATGGCGGCGTGATCAAGCATGGCGCGAAGCTTCTGTTCGCCTATGGCGAGGCGACGGTGCCCAAGGTCACGGTGATCACCCGCAAGGCCTATGGCGGGGCCTATGACGTGATGGCGTCCAAGCATCTGCGCGGCGATTTCAACTATGCCTGGCCGACCGCCGAGATTGCGGTGATGGGCGCCAAGGGCGCGGTCGAGATTCTGTATCGCAGCGAACTGGCCGACAAGGACAAGATCGCCGAGCGGACCAAGGATTACGAGGGCCGCTTCGCCAACCCGTTCGTGGCCGCCGAGAAGGGCTTCATCGACGAGGTGATCCTGCCGCGCTCGACCCGCCGCCGGGTGGCCCGCGCCTTCGCCTCTCTGCGGGGCAAGAAGCTGGCCAATCCCTGGAAGAAGCACGACAATATCCCGCTCTGAGGCGCTGCCATGCTGCCGATCCGCCGCCTTGCCCTTGCCTGCGCCAGCACCCTGCTGCTGGCCGGGGCAAGCTGTGACGAGGACGCGCCCGCGGCGGGCGGGGGCGATGCGGTGCCCGTGCCCTCGGGCCGGGCGGTGACGCTTCTGGATGTGATCACCAACGCCCCCGGGGTTGACGGAACGGCGGCGCGGTTCCGTTTTGTCGTGCCGGGGCTGAAGGCCGGTGAGGCCGATGCCTGGGCCGATGACATGCTGGCCCTGTGCCAGGATTACGCCCTGCCGCGGGTCCGCGACAATGTGCCCGCGCCGCGCCAGATCATCATCTCGCTGTCGGACCGCGCCGTGCCCTTTGGCGAGGCGGCCCCCGAGGCGGTGCAGTTTTTCGAGGCCTATGCCCCGAAAGGCGAGAGCTGCATCTGGGAGATGTTCTGAAGATGCCACTACATCTTGTTGATCTTGCCGGGGTTTTGCGGGCCGCTGATGTAAGCGAGTCACAGGGGCGCATTCTGGGTCGCGCGCCGGTCCGGGCGCAATGTCAATGGCGTGCGTTCTCGGCTATTCTTGCCGAAGGCCGCGAAAAGGCGGTCGAATTCGGAAAATGGGGGCCGTCGGCGGGTATTTCCGGCGCGACCCCCCAAGAAAGATGGAGTCGAGGATGTCGAAGAGCAAACAGATCGTTCTGGTTCTGGCCTGCGCCGCTGCACTGGCCGCCTGCGCCAAGAAGGAAGCCGAAGTCGTCTATGTGGACGAGCCCGTCACGGTCGAACCGACCTATACCGGCAAGTACAAGTAAAACCTGCGAAACCGGGGGGCGGGCCTGTCGGTCGCTTGCGGTCGCGGGGCCCGCCCCCTTGGCATTTCCGGGGGTCTTTCCCGCAATGCCGCAAAACCCTGCCGATCCCTTCTCGAAGCTGTTTGCCCTTGGCGTTGCGCATCAATATGGTGCCGCCACCTGCACAGATTCTGAACGGAGTAAATCATGCGGAATATCGCCATCGTCGCTCTCGTGGCCGTCGCCACGCTGGCTGCCTGCGCAAAGAAGGAAGAAGCCGTGGTCGTCGATGACGCTGCGGTCACCGTCGAGCCGACCTACACCGGCAAGTACAAGTAACCCTGCCGGACGGGTCCGGCAGCACGATCTGCCGGCACCCGTCCTGCGGCTTGCGGGGGCGGTGACGCATCGCCCCCTGCCATGCCCGGCGCGGTTCCGGCGGTCAGGCCCCGAGGAGGGCAGGACATGCTGAAGCACCGCGGGTTTCCGGGACGTCTCCCGAGCACCGATTATCAATTCACCATCCGCCGCGCCAACCACAAGGAAGGCGCGACCAAGATCATCCGGCGCGAGCGGTTCAAGGACCGCAAGGCGCTGGACCGCAAGGCCGACGAGGCCTTCATGGCGGCGCTGTGGTCCTATTTCGGCGAAGAGGTTTTTGAACGCGGCAATCTGGATGCCGGGCGCCTGTCCTGGCTGTTCGGCCGCGAGGTCGTGGCGGCCGAAGACCCGTTCGATCCCGCCTCTTACGACGCGCTGCTGAAGATCGACCTGGCCCGCGCCAAGGCGTCTTTCCCCGATGTCTTCGACCCGCCCGAGGGCGCCCCGGCCTATGACTGGGATGACGAGGAGGAGGAGGACTAGGCATGTTCCCGCCGCCGCCCTTCCTGATCCGGCGCTCCTTTGCCGAGGCCGATGCCGCGGGCGATTTGCCCGTTGCGCGGACCCGGCACGAGGGTCAGTCTGATCTTGTGGCGGCCGGTCAGCCCTGCCTGGCTTTGCCTCCTGTTCCTGATGGCCTATCTCCTTCGCGGCGGTCCGGCCCTTTCATGGCCGGGCCGTCCCTTTCGCGGCGGGATGGGCAAGATGATGCCGATTTTGTGATCGGCAAAGGGAGCCCTTTTGAAACGCTGTGGTTTGCGCTAGAATCGACGGCAATAACAACCACAAACCGAGGCAGTATCCCATGCGCAAGTCGCTTATCCTCTTCGCCCTTCTCACCGCTCCGCTGGCCGGATGCATGCAGGATCCGGCCTCGCGCGGGCTGGCCGGCGCCGCAACCGGCGCGCTGCTTGCCGATGCGACCGACAACAACGTGCTTACCGGCGCGGTCATCGGCGGTCTTGCCGGCGCTGCGACCTGCGGCATCGAGCTGGGCCTGCCGCCCTGCCGCTCGGGCTACTGAGCGCCGTGATCTGATTTCGGCCGCCCGCGCCGCGGGCCGGTCTTCACCTGACTTTGACGGGGTCGTCCGGGCGGAAAGCCTGGGCGGCCCCGTTTCGCATTCGCCCGCTGGCCCGGGCCGAGACTTCAAGGGGGAGCCATGTTCAAGAAGATCCTGATCGCCAACCGGGGCGAGATCGCCTGCCGCGTCATCAAATCGGCGCGCAAGATGGGCATCAAGACGGTGGCGGTCTATTCCGATGCCGACCGCAACGCGCTGCATGTGAAGATGGCCGACGAGGCCGTGCATATCGGCCCGTCCCCGGCGGCGCAGTCCTATATTGTCATTGACAAGATCATGGCGGCGATCCGCCAGACCGGGGCGGAAGCGGTGCATCCGGGCTATGGCTTCCTGTCCGAGCGCCGCGATTTCGCCGCCGCGCTTGAGGCCGAAGGCGTGGTTTTCATCGGGCCGCCCAGCCCGGCGATCGAGGCGATGGGCGACAAGATCACCTCGAAGAAACTGGCGCAGGAGGCCGGGGTTTCCACGGTTCCGGGCTATATGGGCCTGATCGCCGATGCCGATGAGGCGGCGAAGATCTCGGGCGAGATCGGCTATCCGGTGATGATCAAGGCTTCCGCCGGCGGCGGCGGCAAGGGGATGCGGATCGCCTGGAACGAGGCCGAGGCGCGCGAGGGGTTCCAGTCGTCGAAGAACGAGGCGGCGGCCTCCTTTGGCGATGACCGGATCTTCATCGAGAAATTCGTGACGCAGCCGCGCCATATCGAGATCCAGGTCCTGGCCGACAAGCATGGCAATTGCGTCTATCTGCATGAGCGCGAATGTTCGATCCAGCGCCGGAACCAGAAGGTGATCGAAGAGGCGCCGTCGCCCTTCCTGGACGAGGCGACCCGCAAGGCGATGGGCGAACAGGCCTGCGCCCTGGCGAAAGCCGTGGGCTATACCAGTGCCGGGACGGTGGAATTCATCGTCGACGGCAGCCGGAACTTCTATTTCCTTGAGATGAACACGCGCCTGCAGGTGGAACATCCGGTGACCGAATTGATCACCGGCGTCGATCTTGTGGAACAGATGATCCGCGTGGCCTATGGCGAGAAGCTGCCCTTCGCGCAGTCGGATCTGAAGATCAACGGCTGGGCGATGGAAAGCCGGCTTTACGCCGAGGACCCCTATCGCAACTTCCTGCCCTCGATCGGGCGGCTGACGCGCTACCGCCCGCCGGTTGAGGGTGCGACGCCGCGCGGCGGCATCGTGCGCAATGATACCGGCGTCTTCGAGGGCGGCGAGATCAGCATGTTCTACGACCCGATGATCGCCAAGCTCTGCACCTGGGGCAAGGACCGCGCCGCCGCGATTGAAGAGATGCGGCTGGCGCTGGACACGTTCGAGGTGGAAGGCATCGGCCACAACCTGCCCTTCGTCGGCGCGGTGATGGACCATCCGCGTTTTACCAGTGGAAACATCACAACCGCCTTCATCGCCGAGGAGTATCCTGACGGCTTCCAAGGCGCCACGCTGGATGAGGCCGGCCTGCGCCGCGTGGCGGCGGCTGCGGCGGCGATGAACCGGGTGGCGGAAATCCGGCGCACGCGGATTTCGGGCACGATGGACAATCACACCCGCCGGGTGGGCGATGACTGGGTGGTCAGCCTGCAGGGCACGGCTTTCGCGGTGAAGATCAAAGCCGATCCCGAAGGCTCGACCGTGACTTTCGCGGATGGTCAGGCGCTGCGGGTGGAAAGCGACTGGGAACCGGGTCAGCCGCTGGCCACGCTTTGCGTCGACGGCACGGAAATGGCGATCAAGACCGCCAAGATCCCGATGGGCTTCCGCATGCGGCTGCGCGGCGCGGATCTGAAGGTGCATGTCCAGTCGCCGCGCCAGAAGGCGCTGGCGGCGCATATGCTGGACAAGCTGCCGCCCGACACGTCGAAATACCTGCTCTGCCCGATGCCGGGCCTGGTGGTGAAAATCTCGGTCGAGGAAGGCCAGGAAGTGCAGGAGGGCCAGCCCCTTGCCACGGTCGAGGCGATGAAGATGGAGAACATCCTCAAGGCCGAGAAGCGCGGCGTGGTGAAGGCGATCAAGGCCATGGCGGGCGCGAGCCTGAAGGTGGACGACGTGATCCTGGAATTCGAATGAGCAGCCGGGCGCAGGCGCGGAGTTTTCGAAACCTCCGCGCTACCGCCCGGCGGGGTTCTTCTCCAGCGCCTCGGCGCGGGCGATGGGCATCTTGTCGATGGAATTGACGATTTCTCGCCCTTCCCAGGGCAGGGGTTTGCGGATCGAGGGCTTCCAGTCCTTGTCCATCAGGACCAGCGAAAAGCCGCGCGGCCGCAGTTTCAGCCGCAAAGCGGAAGGGGTGGCCGGGCTGGTGTCGGTGATCAGGATCACGTCGCGCGCGGCGAGATCGTCATAGGAGCGGGAAAGAAGCTCCATCTGGCGGATGTAGTTGGGGTCGTTCGGGCTGTCGGCAAAGACCAGCACCGGGCGGCGCAGGAAAAGATAGTCGGCCTCGACCACCTGATCGGCTGGGACGGGGGCGAAGGCGGGGGCCTCATCGGCCCTGACAGGCATGGCGAACGGCGCAAGCGCCGTAAGGAACAGGACGGAACGGCGGTGCAGGCGGATCTCCAGGCCCCTGATATAGGGCAGTCCGCGGCAAAGCCCAAGCAGGGACGGCATTGGCCCATGCCGCCCAAGGGGATGTGAGGGAAAGATGACGGACAAGACCACCTGGGAGAAGCTGGCCTCGAAAGAGCTGAAGGGGGCATCGCCCGACAGCCTGACCTGGGACACGCTGGAAGGGATCGCGGTCAAGCCGCTGTACACCGCCGAGGATGTGCAGGGCCTGCCGCAGATGGGCGAGTTGCCGGGCGTGGCGCCGTTCACCCGCGGGGTGCGGGCGACGATGTATGCCGGGCGACCCTGGACGATCCGGCAATATGCGGGGTTTTCCACCGCCGAGGAATCGAACGCCTTTTACCGCAAGGCACTGGCCGCCGGGCAGCAGGGCGTGTCGGTCGCCTTCGACCTGGCGACGCATCGGGGCTATGACAGCGACCATCCGCGCGTGGTGGGCGATGTGGGCAAGGCGGGCGTGGCGATCGATTCCGTCGAGGACATGAAGATCCTGTTCGACGGCATCCCGCTGGAAAAGATCAGCGTGTCCATGACGATGAACGGGGCCGTCATCCCGATCCTGGCGAATTTCATCGTGACGGGCGAGGAGCAGGGCGTGTCGCGGGCCGCGCTGTCGGGCACGATCCAGAACGACATCCTCAAAGAGTTCATGGTGCGGAACACCTACATCTTCCCGCCCGAACCCAGCATGCGGATCATCGCCGACATCATCGAATACACTTCGAAAGAGATGCCCAAGTTCAACTCGATCTCGATCTCCGGCTATCACATGCAGGAGGCGGGGGCGAACCTGGTGCAGGAGCTGGCCTATACGCTGGCCGATGGGCGCGAATATGTGCGGGCGGCGATCGCGCGCGGCATGAATGTCGATGATTTCGCCGGGCGGCTTTCGTTCTTCTTCGCGATTGGCATGAATTTCTTCATGGAGGCGGCCAAGCTGCGCGCGGCGCGGATGCTGTGGACGCGGATCATGCAGGAATTCAAGCCGCAGAAGCCGGGCAGCCTGATGCTGCGGACCCATTGCCAGACCTCGGGCGTCAGCCTGCAGGAGCAGGACCCCTATAACAACGTGATCCGCACGGCATACGAGGCAATGGCGGCGGCCCTGGGCGGCACGCAAAGCCTGCACACCAACGCGCTGGACGAGGCGATTGCCCTGCCGACCGAATTCAGTGCCCGGATCGCGCGGAATACCCAGCTGATCCTGCAGGAAGAGACCGGGATCACCCATGTCATCGACCCGCTGGCCGGGTCCTATTACGTCGAGAGCCTGACGGCGGAACTGGCCGAAAAGGCCTGGGCGCTTATCGAGGAAGTCGAGGCGATGGGCGGCATGACCAAGGCGGTCGCCAGCGGCATGCCGAAGATGCGGATCGAGGAAACCGCGGCGCGGCGGCAGGCGATGATCGACCGTGGCACCGAGGTGATCGTCGGCGTCAACAAATACCGGCTGGCCAAGCAGGACATGATCGACATCCTGGATATTGACAACGTCAAGGTGCGCGACGGCCAGATCGCCCGGCTGAAGGCAACGCGGGCGGCGCGCGACGAGGTCCGCTGCCAGGCGGCGCTGGCCGAGGTGACGCGGCGCGCGGAACAGGGCGGCAATCTTCTGGAGGCGGCCGTCGAAGCCGCGCGGGCAAGGGCCACGGTTGGGGAGATCTCGGACGCGATGGAAAAGATCTTTGGCCGCCACAGGGCGGAAGTGAAGACGCTGGCCGGGGTCTATGGCGCGGCCTATGAGGGCGATGCGGGCTTTGCCCAGATCCAGAAGGATGTCGAGGCCTTTGCCGAGGCCGAGGGGCGGCGGCCGCGCATGCTGGTCGTCAAGATGGGGCAGGATGGCCATGACCGGGGCGCGAAGGTGATTGCCACGGCCTTTGCCGATATCGGCTTTGACGTCGATGTAGGGCCGCTGTTCCAGACGCCCGAGGAAGCGGCGCAGGATGCGGTGGACAATGACGTCCATGTCATCGGCATCTCGTCCCAGGCGGCGGGGCACAAGACGCTGGCGCCAAAGCTTATCGAGGCCCTGCGCGAAAAGGGCGCCGGAGAGATTCTGGTGATCTGCGGCGGGGTCATTCCGCAGCAGGATTACGACTTCCTGAAGGCCGCAGGGGTGAAGGCGATCTTCGGGCCGGGGACCAATATCCCGGCGGCGGCGAAGGAAATCCTCGACCTGATCCGCAGCGCGGGCTGAGACGGTGCAGGGGGGCTTTGCCCCCCTATGCCCCGGGCATCTCGGCCAGGACGAAAGACCGGATCAGAGGTCGATTTCGCCGTTCGGCCCGGGGCGGGTTATGCCGGGCGGAACGGGCGGCGCGATCTTCGGTTCCGCGCCGGGCAGGTCGGGCATCGGCGGGGCATCGGCCTTGCGGCGGATCAGGATATCGCCATTGTCCAGCCGGACCGGCGCCTCGTAATTGCGCACATCGCCCATCAGCGCGGCCATTTCCTTGACCCAGGGCGTCAGCTCCTTCATCGCCGGGCCAAGCGTATCCATCGCCGCGCCCATATCGTCCAGCGCGGGTTCCATCTCCTGCATCAGCCCGCGCAGCATGAGCTTCGCGCCCTCTTCGAAGAGCGAGCTGTCCTCGGATTGCGGGGCGGCATCGGGGGCGGGGTCGGGGATGACGGTCTGGGCGCGCACGGGAAGCGGCGCGGGCAGGGTGACGCCGAATGTGGCGGCCATAGCAAGGGCAGTGGTCAGGGCGATCCGGGCCATGGGGCCTCCTGTCGTCACGGGGTGCCGCGCCAATATGGGGGCGCAGGGTCACATGCGCAAATCACGGCGCGGTCAGGCGGGCGGGATCGGCAGGTCGATGCTGACGGGGAAATGGTCCGAGGCCTGCAGCAGCGCCTCGCGCAGTTCCGGCACGGCGGCGCAGCCGGGATCGTTGAACGGGTGCCAGATGCGCCAGTCCGGCACACGGGCGGCAAGGTCGGGCGAGACCATGATGAAATCCAAGAGCGCCTCGAACCAGCGTTTCTTGGGCCCGTGCCAGAAACGGGCCGAGGTCGGCTGCATCGAGACCCGGCTTTGCAGCGCCATGGCGGCATGGGGATCGGTCAGGCGGCGGTCGGGCGGTTCTTGGCTGCCCAGCACGATCTCGACGCCGGAGCGGCCGAAGAGGCGCTCGAATTCGTCGAGGCCGGGGCCATCGTTGAAATCGCCCATGACCATCAGGCTGTCGCCCCGGCTGAGGTGATCCTCGACCCGGGCGCGGATCCAGATGCATTGGGCAAGCTGCTTGCGGCGGTTCTCGATCGACAGACGCATGAGCTGATCGGGGCTGGTGGCGCCATGCGGGGCCTTGGATTTGGCATGAACGCCGATCAGGCGCAGGGCCGCGCCGCCCTGCGGCGTGACCAGAAGTTCCAGCGGCGGTTTCGAGAAGCGGATGACCTCGGGCGCGATGTCGGTGTCAAGGTCATAGCGGAAGGCGGTGTCGAAGCGCGGCGTGCCTGGGCCGCTCAGCACGCCCGCCGTGGTGGCGGGCAGACCCTCGGGCGCATGTTCGGCGGACAGGCGGTCGGGATCGTAGAGAAAGGCGATTTCCTGCTCGGTCTCGGAGGAAAAGCCATGGATGCAACGCCTTGCGCGCAGGCCGAACATGGCGGCGAAATTCTCCAGCGCGGTGACGGTCGAGCGGCGGGAATTGCTGTCCGGCGCCTCGATCACCATCACGCCATCGGCGTCGAGCGCGGTGAAGACGATGCCAAGCGCGCCAAGCTGCTGGGCGCGGCTGGTCTGGTAGCGGGCCGAGGGGGCGTCGTCGTCATAGGGGTGGCCGCGATCGTCGAACAGCGCGTTGAACCATTCGGTGTTGTAGCCGGCCAGCCGAAGCGGGCGGTCGGGCGCGACCCCGGTCATGCCGCCTGCCGGGTTTCGATTTCCTTCCAGGCGGCATTGACCAGCATCAGGCGGCGTTCCGCCAGTTGCAGCGCCTCGGGCGGGACGCCGCGGGCGATCATCCGGTCGGGATGGCTGTCCTTGACCAGGGCGCGCCAGGCGGCCCGGGCCTCGTCGGTCGTGGCGGTGTGGGGGATGCCCAGCACGTCATAGGGATCGCGCGGCGCGCCTTCGACCAGACGGGCGCGGACGGCGCGGAAACAGGGTTCGTCCAGGCCGAAGATGCCCGCGACATGGGCGAGGAAGGCATCCTCATGGTCGTGATAGGTGCCATCGGCCAAGGCGACGGTGAAGAGGCCCTCCAGGATGTCGATCAGAACCGAATGGCTGTCGGCGCAGATCTTGCGGCCCTCGGGGTTGAAAAGCCGCGCGATCTTGGTGGCATAGGCGTCGAAGCCCGCCACATCCTGCCGGGCCAGGTTGAAGACGCGGGCGGCATGGGCCTCTTCCTCGGGGGGCAGCATGAAGATGCGGCGGAAGGCGGTGACCTCGTCGCGCGTCACCTCACCATCGGCCTTGGCCATCTTGGCGCCAAGCGCCAGGACGGCGATGGTGAAGCCCACCGATTGTTCCGGTGCCCCGGCCCCCATCAGGCGGTCGAAGACGACCGACAGGGGTTCGCCCTTGGTGAGGGCGGAAAGGGCGGCGGCGATGCGGGTCCAGATCGACATGATGCGGGCAGGATATGCGGCGGCGCGGCATCTGTCACGGCGGAAGCAAGGTGCATTTCAGCACAATCACGCCAGCGTCAGCGCGGCCTGTGCGGAAGTTCAGAGGAACTTCTGCAAGAGCCAGAGATCCATGTAGCGGCCGAACTTGAACCCGGCCTCGGGCAGGGTGGCGATCAGGCGGTAGCCCAGCGCCTCGTGGAAGGCGCGGCCTTCGGGGTTTTCGCCCGAGACGCCCGCGATCATCTGATGCGCGCCGCCCGTGCGGGCATGGTCTTCGACCGCCCGCATCAGCGCCCGGCCCGCACCCCTGCCGCGGGCTTCAGGGGCGAGGATGACGGAATGTTCCATCGTGCGGGCATAGCCCGCGCCGCCGCGGAACTGCGCATAGGTGGCGAAGCCAAGCAGGTTGCCGCCGGATTCCGCGAGGAAGAAAGCCTGGCCCGCCGATTGGCGCGCGGCGATCAGGGCGGCCATGTCTTCGGGGGTCTTGGCATCGGGGTTGAAGGTGATCGCCGTGCCGGTGATCCAGGGGTTCCACAGCGCGGTGAGGGCCGGGGCATCGGCTTTGGTCGCCGGGCGCAGGGACAGGCTTGAAGCGGGCGCCGACGGGCTGGGCAATGTCATGGCAGCGCGCGTGGTCCTTGCGGTGTGTCGATCTGGGCAGAAAGGCCAGTAGGGCCGGTGGCGAAGCGCAGCCTCGGGTCTTCGGCCAGCGCGCCCAGAGCGGTGCGCAGGGCGGGGGCCTGGGGGTGGCTGACAGTCAGACGGGCGAGGCGGCAGCCGCTGTCGGGCAGGGCGGCGGCGGGGTGGAGCGCGCCTTGCCAGCGGATCAGGGCGGGAAACAGGTTGTCATAGGGCAGGCGGCCGGTTTCGGGCACGGCCATCTGCCAGCGATAGTCGCCGCGCGCCAGCGAAAGCGGCGTGCCTGTGCCGGGCGGGGCGGTGGCAAGCGCGGCGTCCAGATCGTCGCAGGCGGCGATCCAGTTGGTCAGGCGCGGCGGACCGGTGAAATGGTCAAGGTCGAACCAGCGCGGGCGGCCCGGCGGCGGCGCGTCGGGGTTGATGGCGATGACCTCGAGATACAGATCACCCAGCGACAGAAGCCGATTGTGGGTGCCCATCAACGGATGCTCGCCGCCGCCTGCCATGGTCACGCCAAGCGCGGCCTCGACCGTCGCGACCCCCTCGGCCAGCGTGGCGGCAGAGATGGCGATATGGTCCAGCCGCAGCGTCATGCCGGTTCGGCCAGCGTGACCCTGGGCTGCGCCTTCATCGCGACGGCCAGCGCGGTGAAGCGGGCCTGCGCCACCTCGCCGAAGAGGCCCGCGCCATCCTCGGTCAGTTCCAGCCCCAGCACGCGCTTCTTGGCCTGCCAGGTCAGCCGCCCGGCCTGAGCCGGGTCGCCCACGGCGAACATGGCGCCAAAGCGCATCGCCTTGCCCAGAACCTCGGCCTGGCGGATGTCTTCGTCCGAGAGCAGCCGGAAAATCGCCTCCATCCGGCTGCCGCTGCGGCTGTTCTTGTAGCGGTGCAAAAGCGCCAGACCCAGGAAGACGCGGCCCGGATGGTCAAGCCCGCCCAGATTGGCGCGGGTGGCATTGTCGAAACAGGCCTCTGCGCGATAGTCGGGGTGGGCGCGCCAGGTGGTGTCATGCAACAGGCAGGCGGCCTTGATCAGGCGCAGCCGGTCCTTCGGCGCGTCCTTGAACAGAGGCGTCAGGAAATCGAACAGCTTCTTGCCGAAGCCGGGCATCCGGGCCTGGGTCTGTTCGGTGACGCGCGCCGCCTCGATCAGCGGGTCGCGGGCGCGCAGCTTTTCCGGCATCTGCTCGTAGAGCAGCCCCTCGCGGATGCCATAGGCAGAAACGTCGATTTCCGAGGGTTTGAGTTGGGCCACAAGTTCACGCAGCACTTCGCAGGCCAGCGGGACCAGTTCCATCCGTTCCGCCGATGTGCCGGTGCGGGCGCGCAGAAGGGCAAGGTCGGAGGCGGCGATCCAGTCAAGCGTGTCGAGAAGCCCCTCGGGCGTCATGCGGTATTCGTGCAGGACCAGAAGGGGATAGTTGCGCCGCTCCATATCCAGCCGCGCGATCACCCGCCACGAGCCGCCGACCAGATAGATCCGTTCGCCCTGCGACTTTATCACCTCCTGCGCTTCACGCAGGAGGCGGTCGATATGAGCCTGGCGCTTCTTGGGGCCGCCCTCAAGCTGTTGCAGGCGGAAGGGGCCAAGCGGCATGGAGATGCGCTTGCCGACGCGGCCATCGCCGATGCGGGCCAGTTCCATCGAGTTGCCGCCGATGTCGCAGACCACACCCTTGGCATCGGGCCAGCCCAGAAGCACGCCCTGGGCCGACAGCCGGGCCTCTTCGTCGCCGTCGATGACGTGAAGCTTCAGGCCGGTCTCGCGGGTGACCTCGTCCTGGAAGGCGGGGCCGTCCAGCGCCTCGCGCGTGGCGGCGGTGGCGACGGCGGTGAGGGGCGAGATGTCCATGCCGCGCGCGACAAGGGCAAAGCGTTTCAGCGCGGCCAGCGCGCGCTTGCGCCCCTCGGGGTTCAGATGGCCGGTCTCGGCCAGGCCCTTGCCCAGACCGGCCATGATCTTTTCGTTGTAAAAATAGGCCGGGCTGCGCGCGGCGCCATCGAAGACGACCATCCGCACCGAGTTGGAGCCGACATCGACCACGCCGACCCGCGACAGGGCGCGGGCGGAAGGGTCACCGAAAAGCGGGCGGCCGAACGGTTCCCAGTCTTCTTCGTCTTGGCTGGTGGTCGGACCGTTGGATGACATGCAGAATCCCCCCGGAGCCTTGCGGCGAAACACTGCCGCCCCGGGCGGGGCGGGTCAAGATCGGACGCGGCGAAAGCCTGTGGTCCTGTGCGGCGACGATCCTTCGCCGAAGGATCGGATGCGGAATTTCGTCGGAAATCCGGGCGGTTCAGTCTTCCATCGCCTCAAGCTCGTCGATGAAGCCCGCGATCATCGACAGGCCCTTGTCCCAGAATTTCGGGTCCGAGGCGTCAAGGCCGAAAGGCGCCAGCAAGTCCTTGTGATGCTTCGACCCGCCCGCCCTGAGCATGTCGAAATACTTGTCCTGAAAGCCCGGCAGGCCGTCGGCATAGGCGGCGTAAAGCGCGTTCACCAGCCCGTCGCCGAAGGCATAGGCATAGACGTAGAAGGGCGAGTGGACGAAATGCGGGATATAGGCCCAGAAAGTCTCATAACCGTCCATGAATTCGAAAGCCGGCCCAAGGCTTTGGGCCTGAACGCTCATCCACAGGGCGTTGATGTCGTCAGGCGTCAGCTCGCCCTCGGCGCGGGCGGCGTGCAGCTTGCATTCGAAATCGTAGAAGGCGATCTGGCGCACGACCGTGTTGATCATGTCCTCGACCTTGCCCGCCAGCAGGGTCTTGCGTTCGGCCGGGGTCTTGGCATTGTCAAGAAGCGTGCGGAAGGTCAGCATCTCGCCGAAGACGCTGGCGGTTTCGGCGAGCGTCAGCGGGGTCGAGGACAGAAGCTCGCCCTGACCCGCCGCCAGAACCTGATGGACGCCATGGCCCAGCTCATGCGCCAGGGTCATTACGTCGCGCGGCTTGCCCAGGTAGTTCAGCATCACATAGGGATGCACGGTGGTGACGGTCGGATGCGCAAAGGCCCCCGGTGCCTTGCCCGGCTTCACGCCCGCATCGATCCAGCCCCGCTCGAAGAAGGGCCGGGCCAGATCGGCCATCTGCGGCGCGAAGGCGCCATAGGCCTGCATCACCGTCTTCTGCGCCTCGGCCCAGCCGACGGTCTTGGGCGTCTCGATCGGCAGGGGGGCGTTGCGGTCCCAGACCTGAAGCTTGTCCAGCCCCATCCATTTCGCCTTCAGCGCGTAATAGCGATGCGACAGCTTGGGGTAGGCTGCGACCACGGCATTTCGCAGCGCCTCGACCACTTCCGGCTCGACATGGTTCGACAGGTGGCGCCCGGTCTGCGGGGTGGGCATCTTGCGCCAGCGGTCGGTGATTTCCTTTTCCTTGGCCAGGGTGTTGTGGACGCGGGCGAAAAGCTTGATGTTCCTGTCGAATACCTCGGCCAGCGCCCGCGCAGCCGCCTCGCGCTTTGCGCGCTGGGGATCGGTCAAAAGGTTCAGCGTGGCCTCGAGGTTCAGCTCTTCCTCCTCGCCCGCGACCTTGAACATCAGCCCGGCCATGGTCTCGTCGAAGAGCTTGTTCCAGGCGCTGGCGCCGACGACCGACGTGTCGTGCAGGAACTTTTCCAGCTCGTCCGACAATTGGTGCGGCCGCATGGCGCGCAAGCGGTCGAAAACCGGCTTGTAGCGGGCGAGATCGGCATTGGCGGAAAGAAGGGCGGAAAGGCGGTCGTCGTCCAGCCGGTTGAATTCCAGCGACCAGAACACCAGCGGCGTGGTGAATTCTGTCACATTGCCTTCGGCATCGGCCATGAACTTGGCGCGGTCGCTGTCCATGGTGTTCTGGTAGTAGCGCAGGCCCGCATAGGACATCAGCCGCCCGGCGGTGATGTCGATCTGTTCATAGTCCTGCACGGCTTTCAGCAGGCCCGCGGCGTCCAGCGTGGCAAGCTTGCCTTCATAGGTGGCGGCAAAGCTGGCGCAGGCTTTTTCCAGCCAGTCCATGTCGCGGGCGAATTCCGGCGCATCGGGCGCGGGGTAAAGGTCGCGCAGATCCCAGTCGGGCAGGTTACCCAGGCCCCCGCCGGCGGGGTTGGCGTCGAAGACGGGGCGGGGCAGCGGCAGGGACAGGGCCGGAAGCGGCATGGGGCGGACCTTTCAAAAGGGACGGGTCGTCAGGGTCGGGGCCTATCTAGGCGCGGCGGGGGGGCCTGTGCAAGCCATGCGGCGGGTGCATCATTTCCTGGCGATTGATGGTAGAATGGGCGGAAGATCGCGCCAGTCCCGGGCGGGCGGCGCCGAAACGCCGGAAGGCCGTGCGCGCGGTGCTGCGGTGCAGCATAATGCCGGCGGGAGGTCCCTGATCTATCAAGAGGGTGCCATGATCGAGCTTGCCTTCATTGCCTGCCTGTCGGCCGATCCCTCGGCCTGCGAAAAGAAAAGCCTGTTGCTTGACGATATTTCGCCGATGACCTGCATGATGGACGCACAGGCCCAGTTGGCCGCCTGGATCGGCACCCATCCGCAATGGCGCATTGCGCGCTGGTCTTGCGGTGTGCCGCGCGCGGGCGGTCAGGAGATCTGAGCTTTCACGTGCCGCGCGCCGCCAGAAGCGTTCTTAGGCTGTCCAGCGTGTCGATCTCGGAGACCGGCTTGTCGCGGCGCCAGCGCAGCATGCGCGGAAAGCGCAGCGCGATGCCGGATTTGTGGCGCGGGCTGGCCTGGATGCCTTCGAAGCCCAGCTCGAAGACCAGCTCCGGCGGCACCCGGCGCACCGGGCCGAAGCGTTCCAGCGTGTGCGACTGGACCCAGCGGGTGATCTCGGCGAACTCGGCATCGGTCAGGCCGGAATAGGCCTTGGCAAAGGGGACAAGCGCATTGCCGTCACGGACGGCAAAGGTGAAATCGGTGAACAGCGCCGCGCGGCGGCCGTGCCCGGCCTGGGCGTAAAGCATCACCGCGTCGACCGTGTAGGGGTCGAGCTTCCATTTCCACCAGTCGCCCCTCTTGCGGCCGGTGAAATAGGGGCTTGCGGCACGTTTCAGCATCAGCCCTTCGGCCAGATGGTCGCGCGCGGCTTCGCGCAAAGCCGCCAGACCCGGCCAGTCCGGCGCGGTCAGCAGGGGGGAGGCGGCAAGGGGCAGCCCGGGCGGCAGGGCATGGAGCAGCCGGTCCAGGCTGGCGCGCCTTGTGGCCAGGGGCAGCGGGCGGAGGTCTTCGCCGCCTTCCTCGAGCAGGTCATAGGCGAGCAGCCGGGCCGGGGCCTCGCGCAGCAGGGCTTTCGGCACAGTCTTGCGGGTGATGCGCTTTTGCAGGGCCGCAAAGGGCAGGGGGCGGGTTGCTTCGTAATCCCAGGCGAGGATTTCGCCGTCGATCACGGTGCCCAAGGGCAGGAAATCGGCGAGCGGCGCGAATTCGGGGAAGCGGTCGGTGATCAGCTCTTCTCCGCGTGACCACAGCGCGAAGGCGTCCGCGCGGGCGATCAACTGGCCCCGGATGCCATCCCATTTCCATTCCGCGAGCCAGTCGGAGGTCTCGCCCAGCATCTGTGGTTCGGCCTCGAGCGGCGAGGCCAGCGCGAAGGGATAGGGCTGGGCACCCTGCGCGCCGGGGGCCTCGGTCAGGGTGGCGAAGCGGGTGGTTGCGGGGTCCCAGTCGCCCATCAGGCTTTGCGCGACGGCGGTTTCCGCAGCCCCCGTGGCCTGGGCCAGCGCCCGCGTCATCAGGCCCCGGCTGACGCCCATGCGGAAGCCGCCGGTCAGGAGTTTGGTGAAGAGAAACCGCTCGGCGGGCGGCAGGCTGCGCCAGGCAGAAAGGATTGCGGCGCGGCGTGCCTCGACCGGCTGGCCGGGCAGGCGGGACAGGGCGGACAGGGTTTCGCTCAGGCCGGGGGGCTGCGCGGCGCTGGCCGGGGGCAGGATCAGGGCGATGGTTTCGGCCAGATCGCCGACCAGGCTGTAGCTTTCCTCGAACAGCCAGTCGGGCAGCGTGGCCTCTTGCGCCGCCCATTGGCGCAGCTCGGTCGAGGTGGCGGCGCGTCTGGGGCGGCGGCCGGAGAGAAGGGCCACGGTCCAGACCCGGTCGGCTTCGGGCGCGGTGCGGAAATAGTCTGCCAAGGCCGCCGTCTTGGCAGATGTAGATGTGGTGGCGTCCAGCGCGGCGAACAGGGCGGCGAAGCGATTCAATTCGTGGCCCCTTCGTCAGAAAGGGGCGCGTCCGTGGTGTCAGGCGTAGGCGCGGCAGGGGCGTCTTCGGCCTCGGTGCCGAACTCGGTTTCCAAAGGGCTGGCCTGATAGCCCTGATCGGTCAGCCAGCGGGCGAAGGCATGGGTATAGCCATGGGTCGCCAGAACCCGCGTCGCGCCGGTTGCGCGGATCGCGGCATTCAGCCCGTCCCAATCGGCATGGTCCGACAGGGCGAAGCCGCTGCCCAGGCCCCGGCGGCGGCGGATGCCGCGCACCGCCATCCAGCCCGAGGCCATGGCTTCTTCGGCCGGTTCGAAGCGGCGCGCCCAGGGCGTGGCCAGTGCCGAGGGCGGCGCGATGACCAGCGCGCCGGGATGGGTTTTCGCCGTGGTCTCGGGCGTGACGCGGGTGGTTTCGGGCAGGGCATAGCCTTGGCCGCGCAGGATGCCATTGATCTCCTCGACCGCGCCATGGGTCAGGAACGGGCCAAGTTGCGGCAGGGCGGCCAAAAGGCGCTGGGCCTTGCCGAAACTGTAGGCGGCCAGCAGGGAGACCTTGCCCGCGGCGGCATTCGCCCCCCACCAGGCGGCGATCTCGGCGATGGTATCGGCCTGCGTCTGCCAGCGGAAGACCGGCAGGCCAAAGGTGCATTCGGTGATGAAGGTGTGGCAGGCGACGGGGGCGAAGGCTTCGGCCAGCCCATCAGCCTCGGTCTTGTAATCGCCCGACACAACCCAGACCTGCCCCCGGTGTTCGACGCGGATCTGGGCAGAGCCCGGCACATGGCCCGCCGGATGGAACGAGACGGTGACGCCGTTGATCGACTGGGGTTCGCCATAGGGCAAAGTCTCGGCCGTCAGCGGGCCAAGGCGGTGGCGGATGACGGGAAGGGCCTGCGGGGTGGTCAGATAGGCCGCATGGCCGGCGCGGGCATGGTCGGAATGGCCATGCGTGATCAGCGCGCGGGACACCGGGCGCCAGGGGTCGATGTGGAAATCGCCGGGCGGGCAGTAAAGCCCCTGCGGGGTCAGGGTCAGAAGATCGGCCATGATCCAGGAAACCTGTGGATTAATGGGCGCTGCGGCAAGGGGGGCTGTGCGGAGGGGGCCTGCGCCGGGGGCGTCTTGATTGCGCCGCGGCAGGCCGGGCGGCATGGGCGCTGCAAGGGGAATGGCGGAAGAAGCGGTTTCACAATCTTCGGCAGATCCTTCGCGGCATGGGGTTCAAAGGGTTGGATAGCAGCCGGGCTGAAGAATTGCCTAAAGATTGAGCAAGCGCCCATCTGCGATGCGGGCTGTCGCAGAAGAGGCTTTACGGCGGCGGCCCGGTTGGATTGACTGGACCCATCGTGTCAGGGGGTAACGGGTGACGGCCTATTTCGACGAGATGAACGGCAAGGGCAGCGGGGTGCGCGCGCCCTATGCCCGCCTGCAGGACTGGGTCGGCGCGATGCCGGTGGACCTGCGGACATTGAAACAGGCCGAGGCCGAGACGCTGTTCCGCCGCATCGGCATTACCTTCGCCGTCTATGGCGAGGGCGGCGATCCCGACAGGCTGATCCCTTTCGACATGTTCCCGCGGGTCTTTTCGGGTGCGGAATGGGCCAGGCTGGAAAAGGGCATCAAGCAGCGCGCCCGCGCCCTGAACGCCTTTCTCGTCGATGTCTATGGCCGGGGAGAGATCGTGCGTGCGGGCCGCATTCCCGCGCGGCTGGTCTATCAAAACGCGGCCTATGAAAAGGCCTGTGTCGGCTTCGTGCCGCCGAAGGGGGTTTACAGCCACATCGTCGGCATCGACATCGTGCGGACCGGACCGGATGAATTCTTCGTGCTGGAAGACAATTGCCGCACGCCCAGTGGCGTCAGCTACATGCTGGAAAACCGCGAGATCATGATGCGGATGTTCCCCGAACTGTTCCGGGAAAACCGCATCGAGCCGGTGGACAGCTATCCCGAAAAGCTGCGCCGCACCCTGGCCAGCGTTGCGCCCGCGAAATGCAAGGGCGAGCCGGTGGTCGTGATCCTTACCCCAGGGCATTTCAACAGCGCCTATTACGAACATTCCTTCTTGGCCGACCTGATGGGGGTCGAACTGGTCGAGGGGCAGGATCTCTTTGTCGAGGGCGAATATGTCTACATGCGCACGACCGAGGGGCCGAAGCGGGTTGACGTGATCTACCGCCGCATCGACGACGCCTATATCGACCCCTTGTGTTTCCGGCCGGATTCCATGCTGGGGATTCCCGGGCTGATGGATGTCTACCGCTCGGGCGGGGTGTCGATCTGTTCGGCCCCCGGCGCGGGCGTGGCCGATGACAAGGCGGTCTATACGTTCGTCCCCGAGATGGTGCGCTTCTATCTGGGCGAGGAGCCCTTGCTCAACAATGTGCCGACCTGGCAATGCGGCAAGGCGGATGACCTGAAATACGTCCTCGACAATCTGGCCGAACTGGTGGTCAAGGAAGTCCATGGTTCGGGCGGTTACGGGATGCTGGTCGGGCCGAAAGCGACCAAGGCGCAGGTCGAGGCCTTTCGTCTGAAGATCGAGGATGACCCCGGCAATTACATCGCCCAGCCGACGCTTGCCCTGTCGACCGTGCCGTCCTTTGTCGCCGAAGGCGTGGCGCCGCGCCATGTCGACCTGCGGCCCTATTGCCTGGTGGGGGAGCGGATCGAGCTGGTGCCGGGCGGGCTGACGCGCGTGGCGCTGACCGAAGGATCGCTGGTGGTGAACTCGTCGCAGGGCGGGGGGGTCAAGGACACCTGGGTTCTGGCGGAATGAGGGCGCCGGCGCGATTTTCCGGCGCAGTATCGGGCGCCTCGCAGTGGGGTGTGGAAGGAGGCAGGCTGTGCTGAGCCGGACGGCGGACAACCTTTACTGGATCGCGCGCTACATGGAACGGGCCGACACTTCGGCGCGGCTTCTGGAAGTGGGCAGCCGGATCTCGCTGATGCCCTCGGCCCATGGCTATCGCAGCGAATGGGACAGCCTCCTGCAGGCCTCAGGCATGGCCGAGGGCTTTGCCCGGAAATACGGCGACCCGGTGCAGCGCAATCTGGAAAGCTGGCTGTTCTTCGACCGTGACAACCCGTCTTCGGTCGCCTCCTGCCTGACTGCCGCGCGGGAAAACGGCCGGATCGTGCGCACGGCGCTGACGGCGCAGGTCTGGGATGCGCTGAATTCGGCGTTTCAGGAACTGCGCGTGCTGGAACGGCGCGAGCGGTCCTCGCTGGAACTGTCGGAACTGACCGATTGGGTGATGCAGAAGGCGGCCATGGTGCGCGGCGCGATCGACGCCACGCTTCTGCGCAATGACGGCTACAACTTCCTGAACATCGGCTATTATCTGGAACGCGCCGACAACACCGCCCGGCTGATGGATGTGAAATATTACGTCCTCCTGCCGCGGGTGGAATTCGTGGGCTCGGGTCTGGACAATTACCAATGGACCACGCTTTTGCGCGCCATGGGGGCGCAGCGCGCCTTTCACTGGGCCTATGGCGGCGAGGTGACGGCGGCCAAGATCGCGGAATTCCTGATCCTGAACCCGCAATGCCCCCGCTCGCTGACCACCTGCGTCGCCGGGATCGCCAACCATCTGGGGCGGCTGGCCAAGGCCTATGGCCGCGAGACCGGCGCGCAGGGACGGGCGCGGGCGATGCTGGCCGATCTGGAAAGCGAAAGCGTCGAGCGGATCTTTGACGAGGGCCTGCATGAATACCTGTCGCGCTTCATCGGCGATGCGGCGGGCCTGGGCGGGGCGATCCATGAAGTCTATCTGAGCGGGGAGACGCGCTGATGCGGCTGAGTGTCGATCATGTGACCCGGTATCGCTATGACGCGCCGGTGCGCGGCGTGCAGCAAAGCCATCGCCTGACCCCGGCCGATTTCGCCGGACAGAAGGTGATAAGCTGGACGCTCGAAGTCTCGGGCGGGATCAGGGGCGGTACGTTCCGCGACGGGGCGGGCGACCGGATGCAGGCCTGGTCGGTGCCGGGGCCGGTCGATGAGGTCACCGTCACCGTGCGCGGCACGGTCGAGACCACCGATACTGCGGGGGTGCTCAAGGGCCTGCGCGAGACGGTGACCCCCGCCTGCTATCTGGTCGAGACCCAGGCGACCGAGATCGAGGGCACGTTGCGGGCCCTGGCCGATGCGGTCGAGGCGGATGGCCCGCTGGCGTTGGCGCATAAGCTGTCAGAGGTCGTCGCCAAGGCTGTGGCCTACAGGCCCGGCGTGACCCATGCCGCGACCACCGCCGCCGAGGCGCTGGCGCTGGGCGAGGGCGTCTGTCAGGACCATGCCCATGTGCTGATCGCCTGTGCGCGGTCGCGCGGCCTGCCGGCGCGCTATGTCTCGGGCTATCTGTTCACCGCCAAGGATGGCACCCCGCATGAGGCGGCCCATGCCTGGGCCGAGATCCACATTGCCGGGCTGGGCTGGGTGGGGTTCGATCCGGCCAATGAATGCTGCCCGGATGAACGCTATATCCGTATCGGCAGCGGTCTGGACGCGCAGGACGCGGCCCCGATCCGGGGCATCGCGCGCGGGCAGGCGGCGGCATCGCCCGAAGCCCTGGATGTGACGGTGCAGGTTCTGTCCGAAGCGCAGCAGGCGCAAAACCAGTCGCAATAGGGGATGCCTGCCTTGCCGTCCTTGCGGGCGGCGGGCAAGGTTCGGCCGCGCCCGGCAGGAGGAACGGCTTTGGCGGATCTTCCCTCGCGGCTTCTGGTCACCGGCGCCCGCGCGCCCGTCGCGGCGCATCTTGTGCGGCTCCTGGGCGAAAGCGGGCACCATGTCGAGACCGCCGACAGCATCGCCCCGAGCCTGGCGGGGGCCAGCCGCTATTCAGCGGCCTTTCACCCGCTCCCCTCGCCGCGCCACGCGCCCGGAGCAGCGGCGGCGCGGCTTGAGGCGATCTGCCGCGCGGGCGGGCTGGGGATGATCCTGCCGACCTGCGAAGAGGTCTTTCATCTGGCCGCGCTGCGCGAGCGGGGCCTCTTGTCGGTGCCGGTCCTTGCGCCGCCGCTGGCCGCGCTACTTGCCGTGCATGACAAGGGCAGGTTCGCCGAGCTGCTGGCGCGGCTGGGCCTGCCGCATCCGGTGACGCGGCGGCTGGAGGGGGCGGGCGATCTGGCGGGGCTGGACCCGCGTTCGCTGGTGCTGAAACCCTGCTTCTCGCGCTTTGGCGAAGCGGTGCGGGTGCGGCCCGCGCGGATCGACATCGCCCCCGGGCCCGCGCAGCCCTGGGTGGCGCAGGATTTCGTGGCGGGGGAAGAGTTTTCCGTCGTCGCGCTGGCGCGGGCCGGGCGGGTGACGGCGCTTTGCGCCTATCGCGCCGGATGGCGGACCGGGCGGCACGGGGCCGGGCTCTGCTGCGAAGCGGTCGATGCCGGGGGGGTGCGAGCCCTGGCCGAAGGCGTGGCGGGCGCGCTGGGCTGGGAGGGCTTTCTGTCCTTTGACACGATCCGCCGCGCCGACGGCGTGCATGTCGCGATCGAATGCAATCCGCGCCCGGTGACGGGGCTGCATTTCTTTCGCGATCCCGTGGCCTTCCGGGCGGCGCTGGCGGGGGCGGAGGGCTGTCTGGCCGCGGATGCGACCGGCCCGCAGGCGATGAAGCTGGCGCTTTGGGCCTATGGTCTCGGGCGCGGCAATCCCCTGCGCCTGTGGCGCGATTCGCGGCGGGCGACGGGCTTTCTGGACTGGCCCGGCGATCCGGGGCCGGGCCGGGCGCAGCTTGCCGTCTTCGCGGCTTTCGCCCGCCGTGCGCTGCGCCAGCGGGTGTCGCTGACCCGGGCCACGGTCGAGGATATCGCCTGGGATGGCTAGGGTCTTGCCCCGCGCCTGACCCCGGAGGGTAATTTCGGACGAAAATGGCGGCGGGTCAAAGCCGCATCCGCCGCATGAGCGGCACGGCGGCTGTGGTCAGCAACAGGCGCAGGCCGGTCAGGGCGGCGCGTTGCCTGCGGGGCAGATGGTCGGCGAAGACGGCGGTATATTCGATGGCGGGCGTGGCGCCGCGCAGCCGCTTGAACCGCGCCGCCCCGGCCGAGGCGTTCATGAGAAGGCCGCCGTCGCGGGCGGCAAGATGGGCGCGCATCACGGCAAGGCGATAAAGGCCTTCGCGCTGCGGACGCGACAGGTCATAGCCCAGGATCGGCTGGGTCAGGGTGGCGCCGTTGCGGAAAAGGCCCGAGACGGCGACCAGATCACCCTGCGGCCCGCGCCAGCCAGCCAGGTCGATCAGCCCCGCCTGCGCGGCGCCCCGCAGGAAGGCGGCGGTATAGGCCGGGTTCAGCGCCGGATATTTCCGGCGGTAAAGCTGGTCATAAAGATCTGCGGCGCGGGCGAAATCTGCGTCTGTGAAAGCCGTGGCGGGGATCAGCGGAAAGGGGCAGCGGGCAGTCAGCCTTGCATCGGCGATGAGGTCGCGCCAGCGGGCGGCTTCGGCCCGCGGCGGGTCGATCCGCCAGACCTGCCGCGCGGGCAAAAGCACCCAGCCCAGGGCGTTGAGCGTGGCGAGCGAGGCGGCATCGTCCGCCTCGTTCAGCGACCGGATCACCAGGGCATGTCGCGGGTGGCGGGGCGAAAGCCGGTCGGCCAGCGCGGCGGCCGTGGCGGGCGGCAGGGGCGGGACGGGGCAGGTGGAAAAGAGCCAGTTGTTGACCTGCACCTGCCGGTCAAGGCCGGTGGCCCGCACCAGCGGCCCCGCGGCATGGATCAGCCCTCGCATCACGGCGCGCAGCGCGGGATGGGCGGCGAGGTTGCGGGTCTCGGCCAGGGCATAGTCGAGATAGGCGGTGACGCCATCGACCAGATAGCAGGTCGGGCCGCCATCGCTGATCGTGAGGGGCCAGAGCCTTCCGCCGATCTCGTCCACCGCGAAAGCGGCCCGCATGTTCCGCGCGACCCCTTCGGTCCGGCCCTGTGCCAGTTCGGCAAGGGCGGCCAGACGGGGGGCTTCGTTCCAGCTCATGCTTTCCATTGCCGTTCCACCCGGCGCAGCTTGCGCGTGGTGTCGAGGGGCAGGGGGCTGATGGACAGCGCGACCTTCGCGTCGGGGTCGAAGCGGTGCAGCAGCGCCGTGACGGCCGTCAGCGCGTCTTGCGCGCCGGGCTGGCCGGGCGGCAGGGTCAGGGTGACAGTCCGGGCGTCGGTCTGGATCAGGCGGAAATCGGTGATGCCGGGATGGGCCATCAGCACGGCATTGCGCAGAATGTCGGGCGTGACCGGCTGGCCGCGCAGATGGAAGATGTCATCGGCGCGGCCCGCCACTTCGGCGACGGCCTGGAAGGGCAGGCCGCAGGAACAGGTGCCAAGGCGCAAGAGGTCGTTCATCGCGTAGCGCGCCATGATCTGGGTCTGGCGGCGGAAGGCGGTGATGCGTGGGGTAACGAGATCGCCCACGGACGCGAATTCGAAATGCAGCGAATCCTCGCAAAGATGCAGCGTGCCATGGCGGCAGGACACGGCCAGCAGCCCCTCGGTCGCCATGTAGATCTGGCGCAGCGGCGCGCCGAAACGGGCCTCGATCGGGGCGCGGTCATTGGGGTCCAGCGTCTCGGCGGCGGAAAAGACACGCGCCGGGGAGAGGCGGAAATCCGCTTCGGCCAGATGGCGCAGGATCTTGGGCGGGGCGACCAGCACGGTGGGGGCAAAGGCCTCGATCCGCGCGCGCCAGGCGGCGGGGCCTTCGGTCAGGTCGAAATGCTGAAGGCGCAGCCAGCGGCCCCGCGCCGCGCCATAGATCCCCGCCGATTGCGGCAGGATCAGCGCGACACGCTGGGGGCGGGCGATCATGTCGGGCAGGGCGTGGGCCAGGATCGCGCCCAGCCAGCGGTGGCTTTCGGCCCTGGTGGCAAGGTAAAGGCCGCGATTGCCGGAAGTGCCGGTCGAGGCCCCGGCGATCAGGTCGCCCCGCACCAAGCCTGCGGCGATGATGGCGCGGGCGTCTTCGGCGGAAATGCCGCGCGTGTTGAAGGCGGCGAAATCGGCCATCAGCGCAGATTTGTCGGTCAGGGGCAGGGCGGCAAGCGGCTTGCCCGCAAAGCCTTGGTAGAAGGGCGCGCGCGGCAGGTCGCGGGTGAGCCAGCGCTCCAGCGCGCGCGCCTGCCAGTGCAGAAGCTGCGCCCGCGACAGGCGCGCCAGGCGGCGGGTCAGAAGGAAGCTGGGCAGGGCTTCGGTCAGGATCAGCATGGCGCTTGCTCCGCTTCGTCCCAGGGCGTCACGCCGGGGGCGTGGCAATAGACGACCGGCGCGCCCGTCGCGGCATGGGCCTGCACGGCGGCCAGGCTGGCCGCGAAACCCGGCCGGTCGGGCGCGACAAGGCGGCCGGGAAAGGGCGGCGGCGGGGCATCGGGCAGCCAATGGCTGTCGGCGGCATAGAGAAGCCCGGTCGCGGGCCAGAACAGCCCGTGATGGCCAAGGGCATGGCCTGGCAGCGGGATGGCCAGCAGGCTGCCATCGCCGAACAGGTCATGGCCCTGCGGCAGGGCGGGCGAGGCGGTGCGCAGGGGCCGCGTCTCGAACCCGGTCAGGCGCTGCGGCAGGTCGGGCGGCAGGAATTCCGCGAAAGTGGCGTGGCGCAGGCGGCGCAGCGGCGACAGCGCCTGAAGCGCGGCAAGGCCGCGGGCGGAGGCCATGATCCTGGCCTTTGGGAAGCGGTGCAGGGCGCCGATATGATCGGCATGGAAATGGGTCAGAAGGATCAGGTTGATATCGCCCGGGCGCAGGCCCCGGCGCGACAGGAAGGCCTCGGTCTGGCCCGCCGGCAGAAGTTCGGGCGCGAAGGCGCCCGCATAGGCGCGCAGGGGCAGGCTGCGGCGGCGGCCCAACTCGGCATCGGAAAACAGCGCGCGGTCATAGCCGGTGTCGACCAGGGCGGGGCCCTGCGGGCTGTCGATCAGACCATAGCGCACGGGCAGGGCCAGATGGCCCTTCGCGCCGCGCCGCAGATGCGCGGCCCTGACATGGACCAGCGCGGAATTGGCGAAGCAGGGGGTCACGGCGCGTCACCTGCCCCGGGCAGGGCGGTCAGCAGGCCTCGGCTGAAGGGGATTTCCGGCCGCCAGTCCAGCCGGGCGGCGGCGGCGGACAGATCAAGGCTCTGGCGATAGGCAAAGAGGCCCAGCCCGTAGCGGGTGACCGGCGGCTCCGCC
>Ga0056909_1000294_pt1 | contig 60112 bp, 56 predicted proteins | sample EBPBio102011_DNA_FD_62115 | JGI IMG/M metagenome (GOLD analysis project Ga0056909, IMG submission 62115) | Wastewater treatment Type I Accumulibacter community from EBPR Bioreactor in Madison, WI, USA - Reactor 1_1/10/2011_ DNA | ecosystem: Engineered > Bioreactor > EBPR > Anaerobic-Aerobic >... | reverse complement strand
GCACTACCGTGGGACACGAGAACCTCCGGGTTGGAGTGGGCCTTAGACAAGCCACATCCCATCCGGAGGTTCTCGTTCGTTCAAGCAGGCGCGCTGCTACCAACGTCCTGACCGGGTACACCTAGGCTGGGTGCCATGGCGGACTTCATCGGCGCGGTCGACCAGGGCACGACGAGCACGCGATTCATGATCTTCGACCACGACGGTCGTGAGGTCGCCCGTCACCAGCTCGAGCACGAGCAGATCCTGCCCCGCGCCGGCTGGGTCGAGCACAACCCGATCGAGATCTGGGAGCGCACCCGCGCGGTCATCGGGTCCGCGATGACCAGGGCCAACCTCGGCATGACCGACCTCGCCGCCATCGGGGTGACCAACCAGCGCGAGACCACGATCGTCTGGGACCGCGCGACCGGTCGCCCCTGGCACAACGCGATCGTCTGGCAGGACACGCGCACCGATGCGATCGCCGCCGCCCTCGACCGCGACGGGCGTGGCGACCTCATCCGGCGCAGGGCCGGCCTGCCTCCCGCGACCTACTTCTCCGGGGGCAAGCTCCAGTGGCTCCTCGAGAACGTCGAGGGACTGCGCGCCGCCGCCGAGCGCGGGGACGCCCTCTTCGGCACCGCCGACTCCTGGGTCGTCTGGAACCTCACCGGCGGACCCGACGGCGGCATCCACGCCACCGATGTCACCAACGCCAGCCGCACCATGCTCATGGACCTGGTCACCCTCGACTGGGACCAGGAGCTGCTCGACCTCTTCGGCGTCCCACGCGCCATGCTCCCGAGCATCCACAGCAGCAGCGACGACATCGCCTTCGGCGAGACCGCATCGGCCAAGGGCCGCGCCGCCGTCCCGATCACCGGTGTCCTGGGCGACCAGGAGGCCGCCACGGTCGGCCAGGTCTGCTTCGCCCCCGGTGAGGCCAAGAACACCTACGGCACCGGCAACTTCCTCCTCCTCAACACCGGCGAGGAGATCGTCCGCTCGACCAACGGCCTGCTCACGACCCCGGCCTACAAGCTGGGAGCCGGCCCCACGGCATACGCGCTCGAAGGCTCGATCGCGGTGACCGGCAGCGCCGTCCAGTGGCTGCGCGACCAGCTCGGCATCATCAAGGACGCCTCCGAGGTCGAGGCGCTGGCCACGCAGGTCGACGACAACGGCGGCGTGCACTTCGTGCCGGCGTTCTCGGGGCTCTTCGCGCCCTACTGGCGCAGCGACGCCCGCGGCGTCATCGCCGGCCTCTCGCGTTTCAACACCCGCGCCCACCTGGCCCGGGCCACGCTCGAGGCGATCTGCTACCAGAGCCGTGATGTCACCGAGGCGATGACCGCCGACAGCGGCGTGGCCCTCGAGGTGCTCAAGGTCGACGGCGGAGTCACCGCCAACGAGACCTGCATGCAGCTCCAGGCCGACATCCTCGGCGTGCCCGTGTCCAAGCCAGTGGTCGCCGAGACGACGGCGCTCGGGGCCGCGTATGCCGCGGGGCTGGCCGTCGGTTTCTGGTCCGGCACCGACGAGCTCCGGTCCAACTGGGCCGAGGACCGCCGGTGGGAGCCCACGTGGAGCGAGGACCGCCGCGAGAGCGGGTATGCCGCGTGGAAGCATGCCGTCGAACGCACCCTTGACTCGGTGCCCGTGGACAGGAAGGAATCCCAATGACGTTGTCCCTGGCCGCTCGTCGGTCTGCCCTGGCTCGGATGTCCTCCGGCGTCGAGCTGGACGTCCTTGTCGTCGGAGGTGGGGTGGTGGGCTGCGGCGCCGCCCTCGACGCCGTGACGCGCGGGCTGTCCACCGGACTGATCGAGGCGCGCGACTACTCCTCGGGCACGTCCAGCCGGAGCAGCAAGCTGATCCATGGCGGCCTGCGCTATCTCGAGATGTTCGACTTCGGGCTGGTCCACGAGGCACTCCAGGAGCGGCGGCTGCTGCTCACGACGATCGCACCGCACCTGGTGCGGCCGGTGCCCTTCATGTACCCCCTGCAGAAGCCGGCCTGGGAGCGTTTCTACGTCGGGTCGGGCATCGCGCTCTATGACGGGCTCGCCTTCGGGGTGAAGTCCTCGGGCGAGGTGCCACGTCACAAGCACCTCGGCAAGAAGGCTGCGCTCGCCATGATGCCGAGCCTGCGGCCCGATGCCCTCACGGGCGCGATCCGCTACTACGACGCGCAGGTCGATGACGCCCGCTTCGTGCTGGAGCTGGCGCGCACGGCTGCCGCGCACGGAGCGAGCGTGGCCAACCGGGTCGAGATGACCGGCCTGCTGCGCGCGGATCCGGAGGACCAGCGCAGCGCTGTCGTCGGGGTCACCGCCCGCGACGGCATGACCGGCGAGGAGTTCGAGATCCGCGCCCGCCACGTCATCTGCGCCACCGGCGTCTGGACCGGCCAGATCCAGGAGATGGTCGGCGAGGCACCGCTCAAGGTGCGCGCGAGCAAGGGCATCCACCTCGTCGTGCCCAAGGACCGGATCGAGAGCGACACCGGTGTCATCCTGCGCACCGAGAAGTCGGTCCTCTTCATCATCCCGTGGGACGAGCACTGGATCATCGGCACGACCGACACCGAGTGGACCCTCGACCTGGCGCACCCGGCGGCCTCGAGCGCCGACATCGACTACCTCCTCGACACGGTCAACCGGGTGCTCGTCACGCCGCTGACCCGTGAGGACATCGACGGCGTGTATGCCGGTCTGCGGCCCCTCATCTCCGGCGACGCCGACGATGCGACGACCAAGCTCTCCCGTGAGCACGTGGTCGCCGAGCCGGTGCCCGGCCTGGTGCTGGTGGCCGGCGGGAAGTACACGACATACCGGGTCATGGCCAAGGACGCCGTCGACCTCGCCCTCAGCGGGGGCGACAAGGACCGCGCCAAGGACATGCCGCAGAGCACCACGGAGACGGTGCCGCTCAACGGTGCGGTGGGCTGGGAATGGCTCAGCGAGCGCTTCCAGATCCTCGCGCGCTCCTCGGGGCTGCCCGAGGACGCGATCGACTACCTCCTGTCCCGGTATGGCACGACCGCTCGTGACCTCTTGGCCCTCGTGGACGCCAATCCCGTTCTCGGAGAGCGCCTTCTCGGCGGAGAGGACCACCTCAAGGTGGAGATCGTGTATGCCGCGGCCTCCGAGGGCGCGCTCCACCTCACCGACATCCTGACCCGCCGGACCCGGATCTCGATCGAGGCCCGGGACCGCGGTCTCGAGGCGGCGCCCCATGCGGCCGCCCTGGTGGCACCGATCCTCGGGTGGGACGACGCAGAGGTGGCGCGGCAGATCGACATCTACCAGCGACGGGTCGAGGCCGAGTTCACCAGCCAGACGATGCCCGATGACGCCTCGGCCCAGTCCGAGCGCGCGAAGGCACCCGACGGCGCCATCTGACGCGACCGACCGGCCGGTCAGCCAGGGAAGGCGCCCGGTCGCTGCCGGTCGGCCAAGGTGTTGAGCAGGCCGGCCGCGACGGCGGCCTCGTCGACCGTCACCACGAAACGTGACTTGTCGCCGCGCGTCACCTCGAGCGCAGGCCCCTTGCGCAGCACCACTCCGAAGCGCCCCTTGAGGTCACCGCGCAGTCCCCATCCGCCGAACTCGCGCATCGGGGAGACTTCAACCACCTCCGCGTGGGCGACCTCCTCGAGGGGCACGTGGAACCGCGGCCATCCGACGATCGAACGCACCCACAGTCCCTCGATGCCCACCGTCACCCGGAACGTGGCCGTGCTCACGAGGAGGACAGCGGTGAGGGCGATCACGGCGAGGATCGGCCACACGGCGACACCGAGCACCCCGAGCACGACGAGCGGCCCCAGCGCCGAGCCGATCGCGACGTAGAGCAACGCCGGCGAGTGCGCCCACCCCATCCACACCGCCCGCTCGGACGCGCCGAGATCGATCCGCGGGGCGTCGTTCGGCACGGGACCGACCGCCCGTGCGGCGCCGGGGACCTCGCCCGGCATGAGCAGCCCGCCCACGAGGGCGCTCAGCAGGCCGATCCCGAGCCCGACACCCATCGGGCCCGTGATCTCGGTGGCCTGGCGAGCATCGGTCAGGCCTCGCTGCACCCAGAGGCTGGCCACGCCGAGCCCACCGATGAAGCCGGCCATCCCGGCACCGAAAGCTCCTGCACCCCGGGCAACCATGGGTGCCTTGCGTGACAGCGCCCAGATCACGAGCCCCAGGCCCACACCGAACCCACCGGCGAGCAGGCCGGTCGTGGCCGCGGCACTGCCGGGGCTGGAGAAGCCGTCCGGGGCGCCGCTCGCACCCCAGTGGGTGGCGACCGGCTGGGGCAGCTCGGCGACGAACGTCCGGATCACCAGCCATGACCCGAGGGCCAGCGCCGCCGGGAGCACGAGGACGGCCAGCGCAGATCGCACAGTCCGTGGGTTCATGACGTCATCCCCTCCCGGACGAGGCGGGTCGCCTCGTCGACACTGAAGCCCGCCTTGCGAGCCTGTTCGATGTATGCCGTGAGCGCAGCAAGTGCTCCCGCGGCCCGGACCCCCCGTGCGGTGACGACGGCGCCGCGGCCGCGGCGAAGCTCGATGAGTCCCTCATCGCGCAGTTCTTGGTATCCCCGGAGGACCGTGTGGAGGTTCACGCCCAGGCCGTCGGCCAGCTCACGGGCCCCGGGGAGCCGCTGCCCCTCGACGAGGGTGCCCTCAGCGAGGCCTCGGCGCACCGAGTCGGCCACCTGGGCATAGATGGGGATCGACGACGCCGGGTCGATGCGGATCAGCACGCCTCCAGCCTATTGTTCTAGTTCTCCTAAAACAAGTAGGACAGCGAGGGAGGCACGGTGGCCGGCGGACCGTGGTGACCGATCATGCCGAGGCGCTCCCCGTCGAGCTCGATCGCCGGCAGTGCCCCCGCATCTGCCACCGGGTCGTTCCGTCCCACTGGTGCGGGTCGGAGCACCGTTTCCCTCTGTGACCCCGGGGGTCCTCGGCGATGGCACGATAGCCGGGTGAGCGAAGAGCAGAAGCAGGCCGAGAACCGCGCCCGCCCGACGACCGACGAGTTCCGAGCCTTCGTCAAGGAGGACTGGGCTCCGCGTCGGCCCACCGTGAGCGGCCCCTCCCCCGCTGCCCCGTATGCCGCGTCGCGCCGGGCCGCGGTGTCCGCCGCCTTCCCCGGTGAGCGGCTCATCGTGCCCGCGGGCGGGCTCAAGGTGCGCTCCAATGACACCGACTACGTCTTCCGTCCCCACAGCGCCTTCGCGCACCTCACCGGCCTCGGCGCCGACCGCGAGCCCGACGCCGTCCTCGTCCTCGAACCACTGGCCGAGGGCGGACACGAGGCGGTCCTCTACTTCCGGCCCCTCGCCGACCGGGACAGCGACGAGTTCTTCGCCGACACCCGCTACGGCGAGTTCTGGGTCGGTGCGCGCCCCAGCATCGAGGACGTCGAGCTCGAGCTCGGCCTGACCGGACGCCACATCGACGAGTTCGCCGCTGCCGCGGCCAAGGACGCCGGGTCGATGGTGATCCGGCTGGTGCGGGATGCCGACAGGGACCTGACCCGCAGCCTCGACGCCGCGCGGGTCGAGAACGGCGCCCAGGAGGAGTCCCTCGCCGAGACCGACGACGCGCTCGCCCACCACCTCTCGCACCTGCGGATGGTCAAGGACGAGTTCGAGATCGAGCAGATGCGCGCGGCGGTGGCCGGGACCAAGGTCGGCTTCGAGGCCGTCATCGCCGACCTGCCCGAAGCCGTGGCCAAGGGCCGCGGCGAGCGCTGGGTGGAGGGCGTCTTCGGACTGCACGCACGGCATACGGGCAATGGGGTGGGCTACGACTCGATCTGCGCCAGCGGTGACCACGCGAACACCCTGCACTGGATCAAGAACACCGGCGACATCAAGGACGGCGACCTGCTCCTCCTCGACGCCGGCGTCGAGGTCGAGCACCTCTACACCGCCGACGTCACGCGCACGCTGCCCGTCAACGGCACCTTCAGCGACGCGCAGCGCGAGGTCTACGACGCGGTGTATGCCGCGCAGCAGGCCGGGATCGAGGCGGTGAAACCGGGCAACAAGTTCTCCGACATCCATGCCGCGGCGATCCGGGTCATCGCCGAGCACCTCCACGCGTGGGGCCTGCTCCCGGAGGGGGTCTCGGTCGAGGACACCCTCGACACCGAGCACGGCCAGTTCCACCGGCGGTGGATGGTGCACGGCACGTCCCACCACCTGGGCATCGACGTCCACGACTGCGCGCTCGCGACGCGGGCCGAGTACATGGACGCTGAGCTCGAGCCGGGCATGGTGCTCACGGTCGAGCCCGGGCTCTACTTCAAGGCCGACGACCTCAAGGCCCCGGAACGCTTCCGCGGCATCGGCGTCCGCATCGAGGACGATGTCGTCGTCACCGCCGACGGTTGCGAGAACCTCTCGGCGGGTATGCCGCGCACGGCCGATGACGTCGAAGCGTGGATCCGTGAGGTCCAGGGCCGGAACGTGTGACTGAACCGGGGCCCTGACCCCGTTTCGGTCACAGGGCGATCAGGACGTCGGCCCCGAGGCCTCCCGCATCCGGGCCGCCTCCTCGGCGCGCGCCTGCTCGATCGCCACGCGCGCCTGCTCCTGCGCCGCCCGCATCGGGTCCATCTCGGTGATCAGCTCGCGAGCGCGGGCGGCGTCGCGGTGCTCCACGAGCACCTCGTACTTCGTGGCCACGACCTGCTGGATCGAGGTGAAGTCACGCTGGCCGCCGGTGACGGCATAGCCGATGAGAGCCCAGACCAGGCCGAAGACCATGCCGGCGAGGACCGTGATGATGAAGCTCAGGCCGTTGGAGTTGGCGCCGTCGAAGAGCATGAAGATGAGCGCGACGAAGGACCCGAGCCAGGCACCGGAGACCGCGCCACCCGCGGCGACCCGTCCCCGGGTGAGCCGGCCCGTGACCCGCTCGATCTGCTTGAGGTCGGTGCCGACGATCATGACGTTCTGCACCGGGAAGTCGTGGTCCGAGAGGTAGTCCACGGCCTTCTGGGCCTCTTCGTACTGGTCGAAGACGGCCAGGGACCGGGGGAACTCCAAGGCCAGGCGGCTGGTCGGGACACGACGGACGGGCTGCGTACTCATGAGCTCAGTCTCTCAAAGCTGGCTGGACGTCGGCTGGGAGCCGGGCGCTCGGCATACCGGTGGAACGACGGTGGCCGGCCCACCCAGGGGGTGAGCCGGCCACTCGCCGATCGCGTGGACCTACTTGTCCTGGCCCGGCGGGGTCATGTGCTGGCCGGGGGCGCCGACGCCCTGGCCCACCATGCTCCAGAGCATGGCGTGCGCGACCTCGCCACCGGAGGCCGAGACCCGCAGGACCGCCTGGTAGGCCTGCTCGGCCGCCTTCTTGCCGGCCGACACGGTGACCGTGACGGTGCCCGAGCCACCCGGAGCCAGGGTCAACGGGCCACCGGAGACGGAGTAGGTCACGTCATCCGCTGCGTCGTCCGTCACCGCGACCGTGTAGGTCTGCGGCGACCCGGTGACATTGGTCAGGGTCATCGGCCGCGAGATGGTGCGACCCGCGCCTGCGGAGAGCGCTCCGTAGGAGATGCTCACCGGGTCCAGGCCCACCGTGGCGGTCGACGAGGCCTGGACATCGGCCAGACCGGCACCGACGATCATCGCGTCATTGGTGAGCGTGTCGGACTTCTTGTCGTCCGCGATGATCGGGTACCTCAGCAGGCCCTCCTGCGCGGTGTTGACGATCGCCGAGCGGACCTGCGCGGCGGACCAGTCCGGGTGCACGCTCCGCACGACCGCGGCGGTGCCCGCCAGGTGCGGCGTGGCCATCGACGTGCCACCGAGGATCGCCCAGCAGGGGGCCTGCTTGCAGGCCCACGACGGCTGCGCGCTCAGCACGTCGGCGCCGGGGGCGACGACGTCCGGCTTGATGAGCAGGTCTCCGTGGGTGGGACCCCAGCTGGAGAAGCCGGCCATCCGGTTGGTCGCCTCGGGGAAGGTCTTGTAGACCATCTGGTTGAGCAGGGTGACCGGCGTGCCGTCGCCGGCCGTCTTGAGCGCCCGGCCCGTCGTCAGCGAGACCATGACGGCGGGGATGCCCTGCTTGTCGCCGGCCATGGTCAGATAGGTGTCGTCGCGGTTGACGACGATCAGGCCCCGCGCGCCCTTGGCCTCGGCGGCATCCACCTTCTCCTGGAAGGTGCACGTGCCCCGACCGACGACGCCGATCTTGCCGGTGAGCTCGGGCAGCGCGGCGGCGGTGCAGCCCAGGCTCAGGCCATGCGGCTCGGACACGGATCCGTCCTCGACGACCTCGATCAGCGCGGTGAGCGAGGCGTCGAGCGAGCCGAACTCGCCGATGACCATGTCGTGCGACTGGCCGTTGAAGGTCAGCTGGTTGACGAGGGCATGGCCGACCGTGCTGGCGCCCGCCGTGAGCGCGCGCGGGGCCGCGCCCGGGTAGTGCACGGTCCAGTAGCCCGGCCCCTCGTTGCCCGCGGCGACGGCCACGACCATGTTGGCGCGGTCGAGGTTGTCGATCGCGTTGTCGAGCAGGAAGGCGCCGCCGCCGTCGTTGCGCGCGCCGCCCAGGCTCATGTTCGCCACGTCGAAGCCGTCGGTGTAGGCGTCCTGCATCGCCTCGAGGATGTCCTCGGAGCGGCCGGAGCCCTCCGTGCCCGGGAAGACGTTGTAGGAGCCCAGGGTGGCAGCTGGCGCCACGCCGGAGACGTCGTACGGGATCACCGTGCCATCGACGACGGTGTCGGTGTGCGGGTTGCAGGCGACCGTGCCGGCCACGTGCGTGCCGTGGCCGTTGAGGTCCTTGCCGTCGAGGCCGTCCTTGGCCACCTTGTTGCCGTAGACCCGGCTGACGATGACCTTGTTGTTGGTGTACTTGGTGTCGCCGAGCTGCTTGGTGGCCGGGTAGCCGGCGTCATCGAAGCAGGGGTGCGAGGCGTCGATCCCGCTGTCGATGATGGCGACCTTGACACCCTTGCCCGCGTTGGCCGCGCCGCCGGCGACGGACCAGCCCTCCATGCCCTTGATGAGCTCGAGGTCGGGGTCCTCGTGGGCCTGCGGCGTGAAGACGCCCTGGAGCTCGGCGTAGGTCACCCCGGGGGCCGAGCGGAGCGTGTCGATCGAGGTCCCGTTGAGCTGGACACCGACGGCGTTGAGCGCGACGTCGAACTCCTTGGTCACCTTCGCCTTCGGAGCGTTGGCGCGCAGCCAGTCCTTGAAGGCCGCACGCTCGGCGCGGAGGCGGTCACGCTCGGCCTTGACAGCCTGGTTGTCGAACCCGATCTTCTGCCCCTTGGCGGGCGCGGTGCGCGGGTTCGTCGCCAGCGGCTCGCTGCTGAGGCGGACGAGCGCGTAGGCCGAGTCGACGGCGGCCTGGGGCTGCTTCGCCGAGGGGCTGGGGGCGGCATACGAGGCCGCCATGCCGAGCGACAGGGCGACGGCGGCCGCCCCGGTGACGGCCATGGAACGGGTCAGACCCATGGGACTCCTCCAAAGGGCGCACGGGGCGCAGGCAGGGATGCCCGGCACGTCCGGGCGAGGTCGATGGTAGGTCGCCAGCCGGCCGAAGTGAATCCCCCGTTGGGGTGGCCCTGCGCGAGGCTCAGCCCTTGAGCTTGTAGTCCTCGAGGAGCCGGCGGCCGATGATCATCTTCTGGATCTCGGCGGTGCCCTCGCCGATGAGCAGCATCGGGGCCTCGCGGTAGAGGCGCTCGATCTCGTACTCCTTGGAGTAGCCATAGCCGCCGTGGATCCGGAAGGACTGCTCGACGACGTCGGCGCAGTTCTCGGCGGCGAGGTACTTCGCCATACCGGCCTCGAGGTCGTTGCGCTGGCCAGCGTCCTTGAGGCGGGCGGCCTTGACCATCATCTGGTGGCTGGCCTCGACCTTGGTGGCCATGTCGGCGAGGCGGAAGAGGATGCCCTGGTGCTCGGCGATCTTCTTCCCGAAGGTCTCGCGATGCTGGGCGTAGGAGATGCCGAGCTCGAAGGCCCGCATCGACAGGCCACAGGCGCGGGCGGCGACGTTGACGCGCCCGACCTCGACGCCGTCCATCATCTGGTAGAAGCCCTTGCCGGGCTCGCCGCCGAGGATCTGGGCACTGGTGGTCCTGTGCCCCTGGAAGACAAGTTCGGTGGTGTCGACGCCCTTGTAGCCCATCTTCTCGATCTTGCCGGGCACGGTGACGCCCTGCGCGGTCTCGCCGAAACCGGACTCCTTCTCGACGAGGAAGGTCGTCATGTTCTTGTAGACGCTCGACTCGCCGAGGTCGGTCTTGACCAGGACCGCGACGAGGTTGGCCGATCCGCCGTTGGTGAGCCACATCTTCTGGCCGTCAATGGTCCAGTTGTCGCCCTCGCCCTTGACCGCCTTGGTCTTGATCGCCGAGACGTCGGAGCCCAGGCCGGGCTCGCTCATCGAGAAGGCACCGCGGATCTCACCGGTCGCCATCTTCGGCAGGTAGCGCTGCTTCTGCTCCTCGGTGCCGTGCTGGATGAGCATGTAGGCGACGATGAAGTGGGTGTTGATGATGCCCGACACCGACATCCAGCCGCGGGCGATCTCCTCGACGCAGAGCGCATAGGTGAGCAGGGACTCGCCGAGGCCGCCGTACTCCTCGGGGATCATCAGCCCGAAGATCCCCAGTTCCTTCATCTGGTCGACGATCGCCTGGGGGTACTCGTCCTTGTGCTCCAGCTCGGTCGCCACCGGGATGATCTGCTCGTCGACGAACTCCTTGACCAGCTTGAGCAGCTCGACCTGCTCCTCGGTGAGGTTGTCGGTGGTCTGGAGTCGGGACACGCGTGATCGCCGCCTTTTCGTTCGGTTCAGGGCCTTTCCCGAGTATGCCGTCCGCTCCCCTCCCGCTGAACCCGCACCGAGCGTGATCCCTCCCACCCCGGACAATGGCGAGCGTGAACGCCCTCCGCCGCAGCGCCAGCGCTCGGTCTTGGGCGGCTGGGGTGTGGTCGTCGAGAAGACCCTGTGGCTCCTGCCCTTGGCGGTCATCCTGCTGCTTGCGCGGTGGGCTCCGGGCGTGCGTGCCTTCGCCACACGCGTCCCCAGCTGGTGGGTCTCGCTCGGCACCGGCGCACTCTTCTGCCTCGCCACCAACGTGCTCTTCGCGCTGACCGAGACCGGTGGAACCGACCTGGCCACTCTCGGCTTCTACCGCTCGGACGTGCAGGATGCCCTGCTCGTCCTCGCCATCGGCGCGATCGGGCCGGTCGCCGAGGCGGCGAACCGGCTCGGGCGCGTCCCGGCGATCGTCGTGGGCCTGGCCATCACCGCGGTGCTCTTCATCACCATCCACGACGGCGTCGCCTGGGCCTATCTGCTGCAGGGTGTCGGATTCGCGCTGCTCTACGAGTTCACCGGCACCCTCCAGGCGCCCTCCTTCGCCCATGCCCTCAACAACTCCTGGGTAGTGGCCACGACGGCCATGGCGGCGCACGGGTTCGCCACGTGGGTCTATGTCCTGGCCGCGCTGTGCCCGGTCCGCCCTCGGCGTGGGACCCCAGGTGGACATCTTTCCGTGCTGGGACACGGATTCATGTCCACTGGAGCGTGGCCGCCCCAGAGAAATTCGGTGGCGAGAAGCGGTATGCCGCGGGCAGGCTGGGAGGTGAGCACGCGGCATACCGCGTGGTCATGGCGACCACAACCGAAGGAGGCCCGACATGTCGATCACGGTCCCGGGCATGACCGCCCACCCGCTTCCTTCACCCTTGGAGACCACCAGTGGCACATCAGCCCTTCCACCTGCCGGCGAAGCAGGCCCTCTTCGCCACCGACACCGCCCCTGACGGCCCGCCCGAGGGCGAGCGCTGGAGCACCTGGGAGACCGCGACCCACGGCCCCAAGCCCCGACCCGACTGGGTCATCACCGACCTCGGCGCCGTCGAGGCCGACCTCGGCATCCTCAAGTCCGGCAAGGAGGCCGACGTCCACGTCGTGCGCCGATGGGTTCCGGGCACCGATCGCTCGATCGCCCTGGCCGCCAAGCGGTTCCGGGCCAGCGAGCACCGGATGTTCCACCGCGACGCCGGCTACCTCGAGGGTCGCCGCGTCCGGCGCAGCCGCGAGATGCGGGCGATGGCCCGGCGCACCGACTTCGGCAAGGAGCTGATCACCGGGCAGTGGGCCTTCGCCGAGTTCGACGCGCTCTGCCGCCTGTGGGCGATGGGGATGCCGGTCCCCTACCCCGTGCAGCTCGACGAGACCGAGATGCTCATGGAGTTCATCGGCACCGACCACCCCGATGGACCGGTCGCGGCACCGAGGTTGCACCAGGTCCGCGGTGAGCAGGCCAGCCTCGGAGACCTGTGGGAGCAGTTCGAGCGCTTCGTGCTCGACCTCGCCGACGCCGGGTGGGCCCACGGTGACCTCTCGCCCTACAACCTGCTCGTCCACGACTCTCGCCTCGTCGTCATCGACTGGCCGCAGGTCGTCGACATCGTCGGCAACCCGCAGGGCTTCGGCTTCCTCGAGCGCGACGTCCGCACCGTGTGCGCCTGGTTCGAGCGCAAGGGCCTGGCCGTCGATGCCGACGAGCTCTTCGGGGACGCAGCCGCCCTCGCCGCGTCGCGGGCATGATGGGGCCGTGACCCCGGCGATGGACCACCTGATCCTCACCCGCTTCTCGGCGGTGCTGAGTTCAGAGCTGCCTCCGGCCGAGCCCGACTGGCTCTGGTATCGCCTCGGCTTCTTCCTCGACGCCTGCCACAGCTCGATGTCCGGCCAGCAGGCGGGTCGGGCCGACACCCGCACCGAGTGGCTGGTGTGGTTCGACGACCGCTGCGAGGACGACTTCCGGGCGCAGGTCGAGGAGCTGGCGGCAGGCGTCTTCACTCCGGTGTGGACCCACGAGGTCTTCTGGACCGACCTGCGCCCGCGCATCAGTCGCCACGCCCAGGCGCCGGTCCTCGTCACCACCCGGGTCGACAGCGACGACGCCGTCGCCACCGACTTCCTGGCGCGGATCCAGGCCGAGGCCGCCGCCCTGGCCCCCCAGGGCGAGGACTGCTTCGTCAACTTCCCGCACGGACTGCAGCTGGACCGCCTCGGGCGACTGCGCCGCTGCCGGCTGCGGGCCAACCACTACCTCTCCCTCGTCGAGCACCGCACGGCCGAGCCGCCCAGGACCGTCTTCGTCACCCGCCATCCCGACGCCCGGCTCGCGGCGCCGGTGCGCGAGGTGCAGACACCGCCGATGTGGCTGGAGGTGCTCCACGGCTCGAACCTGATGAACAGCGGTCGCGGGGTGCCGTGCGGCGACCATGACGTGCGCGAGCGCTTCTCGATCTCGCTGCCCTGCCCGCCCCAGCACGGCATGCTCCGCAGCCCTCGACGTGTCGGCGAGGGCCTGGCCCGCGTCGCCGACGGCTTCCGGCGCCCGTGGATGGCGCGCGACCTCGCGCTGGTCACCCTGGACCGGATCCGCGGGGACCACACCATGCCGCAGCGGAGGCAGTCCTAGAAGACGACGACCCGGCTGCCGATCGGCATGAGGTCCTGCGACCAGATCATGTTCATCGCCGCGTTCGAGAGCCGGGCGCACCCGTGCGAGGCGGGATAGGGCGGGATCGCCGCGGCGCCGTGGACGGCGATGCCGCCGTTGAAGTACTTCGGCCGCCAGAGCGACCCCAGGGGCCCCTTGTCCTCACGGTCGACCTGACGGAAGACGCTGAACGTCCCCCGTGGCGTCACCGAGGGCCCCGTGTAGGTGCGTCCCTCGAAGACCTCGGTGTACGGCTTGTTGCTGCCCGTGCTCGTGTTGAGGATCGTGCGGACCGACCCGTCACGCACGATGAGCAGGAGCTGGCGCTCGAGGTCGATCTCGACGCCGTTGCCCCCCGAGCGCGACGAGGGTCGTATGCCGTCGGCAATGGCCTTGCGTGTCTGCGGCCCGGCCACCCCGTCCCGGCCCAGGCCGGCGGCCTTCTGCACGGCATACACGGCCTGGGTGGTCAGGCTCCCCCAGGTGCCGTCGGGCTCACCGAGCCAGTACCCCAGGTCCGAGAGCGCCCGCTGCATCGCCAGCACGTCCTCGCCGGAGTCGCCGGCGCGCAGGGTGTCGCGCACCTCCGGAGTGGCTGGAGGCTGCGGTGCCGGCGGGGGCGGTTCGGGCGTGGGAGGCGGGGTCGGCGTCGGAGTCGGGGTCGGCGTGGGAGTCGGGGTGGGAGTCCGGGTGGGCGACGGCTCGGGCGTCGGCGTCGCCGTGGCGGTCGGGGTCAACGTGGGTTCAGGGGTGGCCGTCGGCAGCGGGGACTGCCAGCCGGAGGACTCGACCGAGGGCGTGGCCGGCCCAGCCGTTGACCGGGACCCGGGGTCCCACGTCACCCCACAGCCGGCGAGCACACCGACGAGGACGGCGGCGAGCACTGCACCTGATCCTCGGAACGTCGACACCGTTGCTCCCTTTCGCGCCTGGGTGACCTCACTCCACCAGACGTCGCGGTGGGTGCGCTGGGTGACACGCCCACGGGGATCGTTGCCGGGTCGTGACCTCAGGCCGCGGTGATCGCCGCGTGGGTCGCGAGGACGCGGCGGGCGATGTCGACGTGGAGGTTCTCGATCATCTTGCCGTTGTAGGTGACGACACCGGCACCCGCGCCGGCCTCCCAGGCCGCGATGATGCCCTCCGCCTCCTCGACGGCCGCCTCGCTCGGCGCGAAGACCTCGTTGCACACCTCGACCTGGCCGGGGTGGATGAGCGTCTTGCCGTCGAACCCGAAGTCCCGGCCCTGCTCGCACTCGACGCGGAAGCCGTCGGCATCCTTGACGTTGTTGTAGACCCCGTCGAGGACCGCGATCCCCGCTTCCCGCCCGGCGAGCAGAGCCATCGACAGCGAGGTCAGCAGGGGCGCGCGGCCCGGCACGTGATCGGCGCGCAGCTCCTTGACCAGGTCATTGGTGCCGATGACGAAGGCCGCCAGCCGGTCGGACTCGCGGGCGATCTTGCGGACGTTGAAGATCGCCGTGGGCGTCTCGATCATCGCCCACAGGCGCGTGCGCTCCGGAGCGCCGTGCTTCTCCATCGCGCGCACGAGCGCCTTGACCTCCTTGGCGGAGTTCACCTTCGGGACGACGATGCCGTCCGGGCCGGCCGCGCAGGCCGCGGCCAGGTCGGCCTCGTGCCACTGGGTGCCGATCCCGTTGACGCGGATCGTGAGCTCGCGCCGCCCATACTCCCCCGATGCCGCTGCGGCACAGGCGTTCTCGCGGGCGACGTCCTTGGCATCGACTCCCACCGCATCCTCGAGGTCGAGGATGAGGGCATCGACCGGCAGCGTCTTGGCCTTCTCCAGGGCCCGCTCGTTGGAGCTGGGCATGTAGAGCACGGACCGACGAGGCCGGTATGCCGTGGTGCCAGTTGCGTTCTCGCCCACCGCTCAGCCCTCGCTTCCGGACTCGACAGCGGACGGCGACGGCACGGCATACAGCTGTGCCAACTCGGGATCGGACGCCGAAAGACGTTCGGCGAGCTCGAGGATGACGAGGCACTGCTTGAGCGAGGCGTCGTCCTCCATCTTGCCGTCGAGCATCACGGCGCCGGTGCCATCGCCCATCGCCTCCTTGACGCGGCGGGCGTGAGCGACGTCCTCGGCCGAGGGCGAGAACACCTTCTTGGCGATGGCGATCTGGGCCGGGTGGAGCGACCAGGCACCGACGCAGCCGAGGAGGAAGGCGTTGCGGAACTGGTCCTCGCAGGCGACGACGTCCTTGATGTCCCCGAAGGGTCCGTAGTACGGGAAGATCCCGTGCATCGCGCAAGCGTCGACCATGCGGGCGATCGTGTAGTGCCACAGGTCCTGCTGGAAGATCGTGCGCTCGGCGTTGATGCCGTCCTCGACGCCGGCGGGCGGGTCCTGCCGGACGAGGTACCCCGGGTGGCCGCCACCGACGCGGGTCGTCTTCATTCGCCGGTCGGCCGCGAGGTCGGCCGGGCCGAGCGAGATTCCCTGCATGCGCGGGGAGGCCCCGGCGATCGCCTCGACGTTGGCCACGCCGCGGGCGGTCTCGAGGATCGCGTGGACGAGGATCGGGCGGGTCAGGCCGGCGCGCGCCTCGAGCTGGGCGAGCAGGCGGTCGACGTAGTGGATGTCCTCGGGGCCCTGCACCTTGGGGACCATGATGACGTCGAGCTTGTCGCCGATCTCGGTGACGAGCGTGACCAGGTCGTCGAGGACCCACGGGCTGTCGAGGCTGTTGACGCGGGTCCACAGCTGGGTGGAGTCACCGAAGTCCGTGGCCCTGGCGATGTCGACCAGGCCCTGGCGCGCCTTCTCCTTGTTGTCGGCCTTGACGGCATCCTCGAGGTTGCCCAGGAGCACGTCGACGGCCCCCACCATCGACGGGACCTTGGCCGCCATCTTCTCGTTGCTCGGGTCGAAGAAGTGGATCATCCGGCTCGGCCGGGCCGGCACTTCCCGGATCGGCAGGGGCGCACCGACGGCGAGCGGCGCGAAGAAGTCCTTGGCTGGGCGCATGGGCGGAAGTTATCAGCGAAGGCCCGCCCAGCGTTATGACGCACTTCACCCCCCGCCACGGCATACTGGCGAGCATGTCCGAGCCGACCCGGCCCCTGCCCGCCGACGCGGCCACGGAGGTTGCCGGGGCGCCGGCGCCGGTCAATGTCACCCGCCTGCTCGCCGAGGCCGCGAGCAAGTCCGGGCTCCTCTGGATCCGCCTGCCCGACGGTGCCACCCATCCGGCGTGGCACGTCTGGCACGACGACGGCGACCCCCGCGGCACCGGACCGGCGGCCTATGTCATCTCCGGCGTCGGCGAGCAGCCGCTCCCCTGGCTGCCCGAGCAGGTCGAGATCCTCCTGCGCAGCAAGGACACCGGCGGGCGGCTCCTCACCATCGGCGCCACCGTCCGCGAGATCACCCCGGCCGCACCCGACTGGGAGGCCGCCACCGAGGTGATCCGTCCCGAGCGGCTCAACCTCCAGGGCACCCCCGAAGAGGTCGACGCCCGCTGGCGCGCCGGCTGCACCATCCACGTGCTCACGCCGGTCGGTCGCCCCAGCGAGCAACCTGGGTCGTATGCCGACCAGAGCGGCTCCCAGCGCATCGCACCGGCCAAGGGGACGACGGTCTCCTGGCGCCCGTGGCACTGGCGCGGACGCCCGCAGTCGCGGCGCGGCACCGGCTAGCGCTCGGCGAGGACGCCGCGCGGATACCCTTGGGCCGTGGCTCCGACAACGCGCGTCTTCGTGGGACGGCTGGCCGAGCTGAGCGTGTTCGACCCGCTCGGTGAGAAGGTCGGCCGGGTCCGCGACGTCGTCGTCACCTTCAGCGCCACCCGGTCGCGCCCGCGCGCCATCGGTCTGGTCGTCGAGGTCGCCGCCCGCAAGCGCATCTTCGTGCCGATGACGCGCGTCACGAGCGTCGAGGGCGGGCAGGTCATCACCACCGGCCTGGTCAACATGCGTCGCTTCGAGCAGCGGGCCAACGAGACCCTCGTCCTCGCCGAGCTCGTGGAGCGCCCGGTGCAGGTCCGCCTCGGTGGCGAGCTCGTCGAGGCCACGATCGAGGACATCGGCATCGAGCACGGCGCGGCCCGCTCCTGGTCGGTCACGCGGGCATTCGTGCGCAAGCGCACCGGCGGGAGCTCCCTCAACCCGTTCAGCAAGCGCCGCGGCGAGACCTTCGTGGCGCCGATCGAGGACATCGAGGAGCTCCGGGAGGCCAAGCAGGCCCAGAGCGCCGCACGACTCCTGGAGGCCTACGAGGACCTCAAGCCGGCCGACCTCGCCGAGGTCATCCACGACCTCACGCCCAAGCGCCGGGCCGAGGTCGCCGCCGCACTCGATGACGAGCGGCTCGCCGACGTCATCGAGGAGCTGCCCGAGGACGACCAGATCGAGATCCTCACCGGCCTCGAGGTCGACCGCGCCGCCGACGTCCTCGAGGCGATGGAGCCCGACGACGCCGCCGACCTGCTCTCCGAGCTGCCCGTGGAGCGGCAGGAGGAGCTCCTGGAGAAGATGGACCAGGACGAGGCCGAGGACCTGCGCCGCCTGCTCACCTACGACGACAACTCCGCCGGTGGCCTGATGACGACCGAGCCGGTGATCCTCGGCCCGGAGGCCTCGATCGCCGAGGCCCTGGCGCTGGTGCGCAAGGAGGAGCTGTCCACGGCGCTCGCCACGACGGTCTTCGTGTGCCGGCCCCCGCTGGAGACCCCGACCGGCAAGTACCTCGGCCTGGTCCACATCCAGCGCCTGCTCCGCGAGCCGCCGCACGCCCCGATCGGCGGGATCCTCGACAAGGACCTCGAGCCGCTCACCCCCGATGACAGCCTGGGCCACATCACGCGCCTGCTCGCCAACTACAACATGGTCGGCCTGCCGGTCGTCGACGAGAGCGGGGCCCTCCTCGGTGCCGTGACCGTCGACGACGTGCTCGACCACATCCTCCCCGAGGACTGGCGCGAGGAGCGGCACGAGCCGGACGTCGACACGGCCCAGCCGGCGGTGGGACATGGCTGAGCGCCGCAACGCCCGCCTCGACCAGCCGCGCGAGAACGTCCGCCGGCTCTCGATGCCCGCGTGGCTGACCAACGAGGCCTTCGGCGTCCTGTCGGAGAAGTTCGCGCGCTTCATGGGCACGGCCCAGTTCCTCATCGGCATGACGGTCTTCGTCGTCGGCTGGATCGTGTGGAACGCGGTCGCCCCCACCGCGTGGAAGTTCGACGAGTACCCCTTCATCTTCCTCACGCTCATGCTCAGCCTCCAGGCCTCGTATGCCGCGCCGCTGATCCTCCTCGCCCAGAACCGGCAGGCCGACCGCGACCGCGTCGCCACCGAGCAGGACCGCAGCCGCGACGAGCGCAACCTCGCCGACACCGAGTTCCTCACCCGTGAGGTGGCCGCGCTGCGCCTGGCCCTGCGTGACAACGCGACCCGCGACTTCGTGCGCGGTGAGCTCAGGGACCTGCTCGACGAGCTCGAGGAGCGAGGGCTGGCCGTCGTCCCGAAGGACGCCCTGGGCGGCCCACCGGCCGGAGCACCGGAGAGCGCGACCTAGACTCGAGCGCATGCCCGTTTCGCAGGATGCCCTCCACGCCGCCCTGAGCACCGTCATCGACCCGGAGATCCGCAAGCCGATCACCGAGCTCGACATGGTGCAGTCGTGCACCTGCGACGACTCGGGGCATGTCGACGTCACCGTCCTGCTGACCGTGTCGGGCTGCCCGTTGCGGGACAAGATCACCGCCGACACCACGGCCGCCCTCATGGCGGTCGAGGGCGTCACCTCCGTGGACGTGACCCTGGGTGTGATGACCGACGAGCAGCGCGGCGAGCTCAAGACCAAGCTGCGCGGGGGCAGCGCCGAGCGCGAGATTCCCTTCGCCAAGGCGGGCTCGCTCACCCGGGTGTATGCCGTGGCCTCCGGCAAGGGCGGCGTCGGCAAGTCCTCGGTCACCGCGAACCTCGCGGCTGCGCTCGCCGGCGAGGGGCTCAAGGTCGGGGTCGTCGACGCCGACATCTACGGCTTCTCCATCCCCCGCATGCTCGGCGTCGAGGGGCGTCCGACGCAGGTCGACGACATGATCCTGCCGCCGGTCTCGCACGAGGTGAAGGTCATCTCGATCGGCATGTTCGTCCCCGGCAACCAGCCGGTGGTCTGGCGCGGCCCGATGCTGCACCGGGCCCTGCAGCAGTTCCTCGCCGACGTCTTCTGGGGTGACCTCGACGTCCTCCTCCTCGACCTGCCGCCGGGCACCGGTGACGTCGCGATCTCGATCGCCCAGCTCATCCCCGGGGCGGAGATCCTCGTCGTCACCACTCCACAGCAGGCCGCGGCCGAGGTCGCCGAGCGCGCGGGGTCGATCGCGCTCCAGACGCACCAGCGCGTGGCCGGCGTGATCGAGAACATGTCGTGGCTGGAGCTGCCGGACGGCACCCGTCAGGAGATCTTCGGCTCCGGCGGTGGCCGCGACGTCGCGGAGTCGCTGACGCGGGCGATCGGGGCACCGGTGCCACTGCTCGGCCAGATCCCGCTCGACACCAGCCTGCGCATCGGCGCCGACGAGGGCACGCCGGTCGTGCTCGGATCTCCTGACTCCCCCGCCGCCGTGGCCCTGCGTGGCATCGCTCGCGGGCTGGCCTCGCGCGCCCGCGGCCTGGCCGGTCGCTCGCTCGGCCTCACGCCCGCCGGGCGGTGAGGCCCCGGGCGCTGACGAGGGCTCAGGTGGCGTCGCGGTCCCAGTAGGTCCCGAGGTCTGCCGACGGGCCGGACCCGGTCGATGACGGCACGAGCGTGGCCGGTGCGGCGGCGGTGTTCTGGGCCGTCGCGGCACCCGCGCCGGCGGCCGGGCCGTCGATCGCCCCACGGACCTCGTCGCGCACCGACCGGACCTCGTCGGCGACCTCGCGGAAGGGCTGCGAGACGTAGTCGAGGGGCTCGGCCAGCGCCTCACGCACGATCCGGCGCGGGTCGTACTGGCGCGGGTCGTACTGCCGCCAGTTGATGTCCTGGTACTCAGGGCCGAGCTGGTCCTTGAGGGTGACCTTGGCGCCCTCGGCCATCACGCGAAGGCGACGGACGCCTTGGGCCAGCTTCGCGGCATACTCGGGCAGGCGCTCCGGGCCGAGCACGACGACGCCGAGGACGATGAGGATCAGCGCCTCCCACCCATTGATCCCCAGCACCAGTCCCAGCTCCTGTCTGCGTCAGTCGCTCGACGCCTCGAGGACCATGGTGACATCTTGGTCCTTGCCGTCGCGACGCACGGTCAGGGTGACCTTGTCGCCGACGTCGAGGGCGCGGATGCCCACGACGAGTGCGTCGGGGTTGGTCACCGGCTTGCCGTTGAGCGAGAGGATGACGTCGCCCGGCTTGAGCCCGGCCTTGTCGGCAGGGCCGCCGGGGTTGACCGCCGGGCGCCCGTTGGCCGTGTCACTGAGGATGCGCACGCCCTCGCCGTCGTACTGCTGGTCGAGGTAGACCCCGATGATGGGGTGCACGGCCTTGCCGTTGGTGAGGAGTTGCTCCACCGTCTTCTGCACCTGCGCCGACGGGATCGCGAAGCCCACGCCGATGTTGCCGGCCGTGCCGGAGGTCCCGGTGCCGGGGGCGGTGGCGATGGCCGAGTTCACGCCGATGACCTCGCCGGACATGTTGAGCAGGGGGCCGCCGGAGTTGCCCGGGTTGATGGCCGCATCGGTCTGGATCGCGTTGATGAAGGAGGTGTCCTGGGCGTCACCGGCAGCGACGGGGCGGTCCAGGGCGCTGACGATGCCCGAGGTGACAGTCGACTCCAGACCGAGGGGCGCGCCGACCGCGATGACCTCGTCTCCGACGACGACATCCTTGGAGTTGCCGATGGGCAACGCCTTGAGGTCGGTGCGGTCGACCTTGATGACGGCGATGTCGTAGGCGGGGTCACGGCCGACGATGGTCGCGGCAGCCTGCTTGCCATTGCTGAGGACCACGGTGATCTTGCCCCCCGACGCCGCGGATGCCACGACGTGGTTGTTGGTCACGATGTGACCCTTGTCGTCGTAGACCCATCCGGACCCGGTGCCGCTGCCGTCGGCGGCCTCGACCTTGATCGTCACCACGCTGGGCATCGCGGTGGCCGCGATGTTCGCGATCGACCCCTCGGGCCGGGTCGTGGCTCCCGCTCCGGCCGTGGGCGCCGGGCCGGCGGACTTCGTCGAGGTCGTGGACGTGAACCCGAGCTGCCCATGGGCGGCGAGCCAGCCGCCGAGGAGTCCGCCGCCGAGCCCGGCGAGGAGGGTGCACAGGCCGGCGACGAGCAGCAGAGCCGCCCAGCCCGGCCCGCGACGAGGGGGCCTGGGGGCGGCCGCAGCCGCCGAGGTGGACGGCAGCACGGGCGGCACCGGAGGGACGGGCGCGCCCGGTGTGGTCGGGGCCGCCTCGCTGCCGCCGGTCCACCAGTGGTCGGCCGGCGGCGGGGTGCTCGCCGTCCGGGGCGCTGCCGCCCAGGTGGGCTCGGTGTCGGCGGCGATCTCCTGGGTGGCGCCCAGGTCAACCGGTCCGGTGGCGTCGTGCGGCTGGGTCATGGCTGGAGTCTTCCGTGCGGAGTGCGGTGGTTCAGGTCAGGGGTGGTGGGGCGCGCCGGGTCCTCAGACCAGGCCGGCGGCCGGGCGGAACGAGCCGCGCCGCCGTGGCGCTGCGGGGGCGCTCGTGGTGGGAGCCGGGGCGCGGTGCGCCAGCGCCTTGCGCAGCTGTGCCCGCCCACGGTGGATGCGGGAGCGCACCGTGCCGAGCTTGATGCCCAGGACGTCGGCGATCTCCTCATAGGTCAGGCCCTCGATGTCGCAGAGCACGACGGCCGCGCGGAAGCTGGGCGGGAGGTCGTCCAGGGCCCGCTGGATGTCGTCGTCGAGGTGGGTCTGGGCGAAGACCTGCTCGGGGGTGGCGGCGCGGCCGGCGAGGCGGTCCGCGGCATCCTCGGCGAGGGCATCGAAGCGAATCCGCTGCTTGCGACGCATCCGGTCGAGGAAGACGTTGGTCGTGATCCGGTGCAGCCAGCCCTCGAAGGTGCCGGGCTGGTAGGCGTGCAGCGACCGGAACACCCGGATGAAGACGTCGTGGGTGAGGTCCTCGGCGTCGTGGACGTTGCCGGTCAGGCGATAGGCGAGCCGGTAGACACGGGCCGAGTGCTGCTCGACGACCTCCTCCCAGGTCGGGGGGACCCAGGCCTGGCCAGCAGGCGCCTCGGGCACGTCGGTCATCATTGCGGTCCACTTTCCACTCGGAGGGTGCCCCCACAGGGACGCCGTCGGAGCCCCGATTGTTCCCCCGGCGTCTGGACGTTTCCTGTGAGGTCGGTGATCGTCGCCCCTGAGGTCGTGGCGAGTAGGGTTGGCGGCCATGAGCACCCTGAAGCCGGCCAGCTGGTCGTATGCCGAGGAGTTCGTTCCCGAGGCAGAGGCCGTCGAGGCGGCCCGTCGTCGCGGGCTGGAGCTCGGTGCCGCCACGCCCGTCGGCACCGGAGCCGGGGCCGCCCTGCGTGTCCTCGCCGCCGCCGTCGGCGCCACCCACGTCATGGAGATCGGCAGTGGGGCAGGCACGTCCGGCCTCTGGCTGCTCGCGGGGATGCCCGAGCACGGAGTGCTCACCACGATCGACGTCGACGCCGAGCACTCCCGGGCCGCGAAGGCCGCCTTTGCCGCAGCGGGCATCGCCCACCAGCGGACGCGGGTCATCACCGGACGCGCGAGCGAGGTGCTGCCCCGGATGAGCGACGGCGCCTACGACGTGGTCCTCATCGACGCGGACAAGGTCAACTACCCGACGTATGCCGAGCACGCGATCCGCCTGCTCCGCCCCGGCGGGGTGCTCGTGCTCGACAACATGCTCTGGCACGACCGCGTGGCCGACCCGGCCTCGCGCGACGAGGAGACCTCGATCCTGCGGGACCTGGGCAAGTCACTGCGTGACGACGAGCGGCTGGTCAGCGCCCTGCTGCCCGTGAGCGACGGACTCTTCGTCGCCGTCAAGCGCTGACCGGGTCCTCGCCAGGTCAGTCGTGCGGGTCCAGGCCTGGCCCGGCGCCGCGCCGGAAGCCGGCCGGCCCTTCGGCGATCGCCACCACCTCGTAGTCCTCGATGGCGATCGGGGCGGAGCCGATGATCTCCGACCCGGGGGAGGTTGCCGCCACGGCCTCGAACTGGGTCCGGAAGCGGTCCCGCTCGAACTCGCTGTCGAAGACGTAGGTGCCCTCGAACCACTCCCCCTCGCGCATCCGCCAGACCTTGAAGGCCAGTCCGTCCTCGAACATGAACCTCGCGATCGAGGTCCCGACGACATACTCACGAAGGCGTCGGGCGACCCCCTCCGGAGCGTCCTTGAGTGACCAGCGGACGGCCAGCCCGTATCCGGCGTTCATCGAAGTCCTTCCAGCCACCGCAGCAGCACACGTGTCCCGAACCCGGTCGGCCCCTTGGCGAGCAACCCGGCGTCGACATCGGACCGGCCGGGTCCGGCGACGTCCAGGTGCGCCCATGGCGTCTGCCCCACGAACTCCCTGAGGAAGAGGGCCGCCATGATCGACCCGGCGCCGTGTGCCCCCGAGATCTGCTGGAGGTCGGCCACCGGTGAGTCCAAGGCTGCACGGTATGCCGTCGGCAGCGGGAGCGGCCACAGCGTCTCACCCTCGGCCGTCCCGGCCGCGATGAGGGCGTCCCGGAGGCCGTCGTCGGTGGCGAAGACCGGCGCCATGGCCCGCGCAAAGGCCACCCGGGCAGCGCCGGTGAGGGTGGCGATGTCCACGACCACGTCCGGGCGGAGCTGCTCCACGGCATACGCCAGGGCATCGGCGAGGACGACGCGACCTTCGGCGTCGGTGTTGCCGATCTCAACGGTGGTCCCGCTGTAGTGGGTGACGACATCGCTGGGGCGGTAGGCGGCACCGGAGACGGCGTTCTCGGCAAGGGCGAGCAGGCCGGTGACGCGCACCGCGACGCCGAGGTCGCGGCAGGCCGCGAGGGTGGCGGCGACGGCGGCCGACCCCATCATGTCGGTCTTCATCGCGAGCATGCCCTCGGCGGGCTTGATGTCCAAGCCACCGGTGTCGAAGGTGATCCCCTTGCCCACGAGGACGACGTGCACCGGGTCAGGCCCGGCCTCGGGGCCCGGAGGATTCCACTCCAGCTGCACCAGGCGCGGCGGGGTCGCCGAGCCCCCGCCGACGGCGAGCAGGCCACCGAAGCCCTCCCTGGCCAGGTCGCGCTCGTTCCAGACCTTGACGGTCAGGCCGTGGCGACGGGCCAGGGAGCGGCACCGGGCGGCCATCCACGCCGGGTTCTTGATGTTGCTGGGCGTGAGGCCCAGGCAGCGGGCGAGCAGGGTCGCGCGGACCCGGATGGCGGACCGTCTCGCGGCCTCGGCGAGCTGCTCCGCGCCGGATGCATCCGCGGCGAGGAGCAGCCGTGTGGCGGGTCGTTGTGCCTCGGCCGGAGGGGTCGGACCCTGGGCTCGCCAGGTCGGGACGGTCCAGCCGCCGAGGAGGAAGCCCTCGACGAGGCCCGACAGCTCGTGCGGGGTGGTGCGTGGGGGCACGGCGAGCACCACGTCCCGGCTGCCACGCGCGACTCGCCCGAGCGTGGCTCCGGCCCTGCGGTGGGCATGGCCCGAGCCGTCCGCGGTGGAGGCACCCACCCCCACGACGAGCGCTCGTCGCACCGGCCGATCGCCCGGGGCGAAGGGGATGCGGGTCACTGCCCCCTCCCCTGCCTTGGGTTCGTGGGTGGCCACCAGCTCCTCGACGTCGAACCCGAGCTCGCCCAGGGGGGCCAGGGAGGCAACCGCGGACCCCTCGCCCTCGGGGAGGAGAAGCGCGATGGTGACGCTGGTCGGGTCCAGGTCGGCGAGCAGGTCCGGCAGCCGGGCTGCAGCGACCTCGACGGCGCTCATGACCGGCTCGAGCAGGTCCAGGCGCCCCGCCGCTGCGGGGTCGGGGGTATGGCGGGCTGCGGTGGACGAGGCGGGGCGAGCGCGGCGGGAGGGCACGTCTGCGACCCTACTTGCCCAGCGGCGCCACGGGGTCAGGCCGCTGCGAGGATCTGTGCGTACTGCCGCTCCAGGCGCGAAGTCAGGGCGTGGAGCTCGTCGCTGGGGACGGATGGATGGCTCGTCGACGCAGGTGGCGACCAGCCCCACCCGAGCACTGGCGGCGCGGTGGATCGATAGGTGAGCCCGGTCGGGGTCGTGATCTGGATCCGGTGCGTGGTGTCGGGCCGGTCGGGCGCCGTCGCTGCCCGGGTGGGGCGACTTCGGGTCGGGATCGCGCTCCACCCGGGCGCCTCCTTGGTGAGGTTGCAGCGGGCACACAGCCCCTGACCGTTCTCCACATCGGTAGGGCCGTCATCACGGGCGGGCTGCGCGTGGTCCACCTGCCTGATCGGCGCGTCGCACCATGGCGTGCGACAGGTCTGGTCGCGCACAATGAGGAGTTTCCGCAGCGACCCGTCGAAGAGACGGCGTCTGGACTCCATGGCGACCAGGTCCCGACCGTCGGGGCTGGTGAAGAGGCGGCGAATCCACGCGCGATCCGCTGATCGGACCCAGGCACGGGCCACAGGCGCCGGAATCGGTCCAAAGCCGGAGATCGTGGCCGCCTCGTCAGCTGGGTCGGCAGCGCGCGTGCCGAGGTCAGTCGGCTTCGCGGGGCTGGAGGTGGGCCGGGCGAACAAGGAGCCCGCGGTCATGACGAGTTGGATCTCCACCGGCACCTCGGCGCCGTCGGCCCGACCGAGGATCCGGTCCAGGCCGAGGTCCACCATCAGCTGCCCTCTTGAGCGGCCGCGGGGGTCGGGACCACCGGAGGACAGGGCGGCATCCGCGAGGCGCCCGGTCGCGGCATACGCGGCGACGGCGTCCTTGAGCGGCGCGAGGAAGGTCAGGTAGGCCATGCCTGCCGGGGCGGGCCGCAGGCTCACCCGCCGTGATGAGACGGCCCGTTCGTGCTGGCGCACCACGCTGGCCGCATCGAGCTCGGCAGCGATGCGGCGCGCGGCCCCGGCGACTGCACGCGTGCCGAGGTGCGGGAGGTCCGCGGCGAGCCGTTCGTCAGCGAGCGCGCGATCCTCGCGGGAGAGGGTGGCGGTCTCACGTGCGACGATCGTCGCCCGAAACTCGGACAGCTCACCCGCCGCCAGAGCCCGGAGCGTGTGCGGCAGTTCAGTGACCAGGGCCCGGGCCAGTCCCAGGTGCCGGTCCCCCATCGTCGGGGAGTCCCTGCGGGCCAGGGCGACCTGCGCCCCGATGCTGCGCGCGACCTCGGCGGCCTTGCCGCCGCGAGCCACATGGTCGGCTCGCTGGGAGTCGGCGAAGGCCGCGGTCACCTTCGCCTGGGCGCCGGCCGCAGCGGCCTTGACGCGCTCCAGGACGGCGATCAACTCGAGCCGCTCGCGGTCACCCAAGCGGGCTCCGTCGACTTCCTTGAGCCAGTCGAGGAAGTCCATGGCACGCGCCCGCTCACCGCCATCGGGTGGCGTCGGCTGAGGGTGCCTGCTCATGCCTCCATCGTACGCATGTTCGATTCGGAACACAAGGGTTGAGCGGAGCCAATTTCGCTGGCACACAGCGGAATTGCTCATATCACGCAGCACCGACAGACAGCCGCATCGGCAATGCCGGCCTGTGGAAATCCGTTAGCGGGTGACGAGCTGGGCGTGGGCCTCGGCGACGCGCAGGGCGAAAGGTGCGCCCTCGACCGTTGCGGTGCCGGGGATGTCGATCCAGTCCCCGCCGTCGACGCTGAACTGACCGCCATAGGTCACGTCGATCCGCACCTGCACGTCGGCCGGCTGGCCGTAGGTGTGAACAACATCACCGATCGGGTACGGCCCGCCCAAGGTCGCGACCGGACCAGAGGTGGTGCCGTCGCCGAAGACATAGGTCGCCGACTGGAAGGTCGGCTTGATCTGCACCCGATGCCCCACGAGCGTGGTCGTGTCCACCTCGTCCGGCTGGAACCCCTCCGCCGGCCACTGCAGCTCGTAGTACGTGGGCAGGTTCACCAGCGTGGTGCCCTTCACCGGCTGCACCGCCGCTGTCGCCTTCGCGAACGCCGTGTCATGGAAGGCCTTGAGGATCATCTCCGCTGTGAGGACGTTGGTGGCCCCCGGCACCAGGTCGGGTAAGCAGGTGTATCCCTCCTCGAACCACGTTGCGCCGGGCAGGGGCTGGTTGTCGACGTCGACCTGGCGCGACCACACCCGCACCGCAGGCCCACGGGTCACGCTCGGGTTGGACGTCGGGTTGCAGACCGTCCACATGTTCGTGCACGAGTTGTCTGTGGCCTGGGCTGATCCGGGCGGTGCGTGGTTGCAGTAGGACGTGGCTGCGTATTGGTACCACGGCCCCGCGTAGCCCGCTGGCGCTGTTGCCGAGCCAGGCACCTTCGCCGCTCTTTCGCGGAGGTCATTGGCACTCATCCCGGCCGAGGTTTGGAGATGGTCGTCTCCACCCTCGTGCTGTCTAATTTGTGTCGTTGGTGGTGGGTCAGCGCCAAGAGCCGACGAGGAACCGAAGGCTGCTACTAGTAGCACCAGCAACGTCAGAAGGAGACGGCGTAAGTTCGCCACGACGCCCCCGTCCAAGTAAGAGCAATGTCCGCAGCAATCTCGTCAGGGGTGGCTTGAGACAGGACTTGACCGGAGACATCAACAACCCGAGAAGGAAGCTGACGGATGGTCGACGAGAGGAAGATGCGGCCCTCGGGCGCCCCCGGGGTGACCTTCACGTTGTCGACTTCAAAGCTGGGCCCGTCAGCGTGTGTTGCTGACTTCTCGAACTGTTGAGCGGTGGAAAGAAAGTTTGCGCACGTACCGCACTCGGGAGCAGCCAAGTCAGCCAAGGGTCCGGGAGCACCGCTGGTCCAAGCCAGATCCACTTGGTTGAAGTAAAACTTCACGAAGGCCACGGCGCCCTCGGGTGTCTGCTGCATCGCCTCGGCCGGAATCGACACCAACGGGCTCGGCGACGGGCTCGGGCTCGCTGACACCGAAGGCGAGGCACCCGGCGAGCTCGACGTCACCGTGGGTGACGGCGTCGGGTCCCCTCCCCCGTTGCACCCCGCCAAGGAGGCCGAGAGCGCAACGAGCGACACGGCATACGCGATGAAAGATCGCTTCACGACAAGCCCTTACCCCTGCGAGTGACGATTCGTGACCACGATAGGCAACGGCAGGTAAAGGCAAGGTCAAACTTCCACAGGCCCCGTCACGCATGGGACGCGCGAGGGCCCCGACCACACCGGTCGGGGCCCTCGCGATGAGGCGTCAGGACGTCAGTTCAGGCCCTCGCAGGCCTCGATGGCGGCGCCGAGGTTCTTGACCTCTTCGGCGTTCATCTCGATGACGATCCGGCCACCGCCGTCGGCCGGCATGCGCAGCACGAAGCAGCGTCCCTCCTTGACGACCTCCAGCGCACCGTCGCCAGTCCTGGGCTTCATTGCCGCCATGGGAGTTCCCTTCGTCCTCGGCCCTCCGACTCGGGTGCGGACGTCGTGACCGCACCACGCAGGGCCTGTGTTGGCTCTATTATCCCGCGCCCCGGTCTCCTGACGAAATCCGAACGCCTCATCGAGCCGCGCGCACGTCCCAGATCCAGACGTCCTCGACCGCCGTCGGATCACCGAGGACCGACCGCACCGACTCCGCCAGGACGCCGCCGTCGGGTCGCACCGGGAGCACGACGACATCGACCCGCCACGCGCGCAGGTCGCCACGGAACTGCCGGACCTGCTCCGGGGTCGCGACCATGGCCTCACCGGACCGAGTCACCTCCGCGAGCCACGTGGAGAAGGGCCGACGGACCGCCCCGCGCGTGCCCTTGCCGGTGCCCGAGCCGTCCGGCCCCATGAAGTAGCCCTCGACGAGCGGGAAGCCCCACCGCGCAGCCGCCTGCCAGTCCGCGGCCCGCATGTCGGTGAGGTCCGGTGGGGGGACGGCGAGCACGGCGCCCTCATCGACGTACTGCGCCCACGCCCCCGAGGTGAAGAAACGCGGGACGGCCGGGCGGGGATCGGCCACCAGGGGCGTCGGGGCGATCGTGGCCAGCGCAACGGCGGTGCCCAGCCCCACCACGGCGAGCGGCACGGCATACGGCGTGGGTCCGCGCCACCGACGCAGGGCGACATCGAGCGCCACGACGACGAGGACGGCGAACCCGGGGACCGCAATGAGCGTGAAGCGGGTGGCGAGCAGTCCGTCGAAGAGCGGCAGGTGGCGCACCTGCGACCACAGCCCGGGCACCGGCACGCGCTCGCCGTGCAAGGTCACCTTGCTCCCCAGCGAGATCCACGTCGAGACGACGACGAGGACAGCCGCCGCCCGGACGACCGGCCGACGCCACTGCCATCCGACGATGCCGATCGCCAACAGCCACAACGGGATGCCGAAGAAGGCGTTCTCCTCGGTCCGGTTCATCGACAGCTCCGCCGCCGCCCACGGATCGGCGAACCACGTCCGGGTCGCACGCCCCCACAGGGCGGCGAGGTCGTTGACGGCGGTCGGCTGCCACATCGTGTGGTAGCTGCGCGGCCCGGCGAACTGCCACCACAGCGGGTAGGCGAAGAGCAGGACGGTCGTGGCCACCCCGACGAGCACACCGGGCAGCATCGCGCGCAGGTCCACGCGGCCCTGCACGAGCATGGCGACCCCCACGATGGTGATCCCGACGGTCGCGAGGAGCAGCACCTCCTCCCCCAGCCACAGCTGCCAGGTGACCAGCAGACCCAGGCCGATCCCGCCACGGATCCACTGGGCTCGCGTCCGCCCGCGCTCCTGCAGGGCGATGAGCCGGTCGATGATGAGCGGCACGACGAACTGGGCGAGGAAGTTCGGGTGCCCGTTGCCGTGGGAGACCATCGCCGGGGAGAACCCGACGAGCGCTCCGCCGACCGCCGCCGCCAGCCGACGGGCGTGCAGGCGTCGCACGAAGAGCAGGTACCAAAACGTCGCGGTCGCCGCGAAGCCGATCCACTCGATGACGAGGAAGGTCAGCTGGGGTCCGGCGAGGAGGGTGAGCGGTGCCAGCGGGAGCGAGAGCCCGAGCACGCTGGCATTCGCCATCAGGTTGACGCCCTCCGGGTAGTTCTGGAGGGTCGAGAAGAGCGGGTGAGACCAGGTGGCGAGGTTGTGCGCGGCGGCACCGAAGTACCACTCGAAGGCCTGCTGGTCCTGCACTCCCTGCGACAGGTAGCGACCCCGGGGGTCCTCAGCCAGGCCACTGAGCAGCCAGTAGGCGAAGAGCCCGTATGCCGTGGCCACCGCGAGGTCGATCGGCCCCAGTTTCGTGGGCGCCGGCGCCGTCGCCGAGCCCGAGTCCGCGAGCGCGGGCAGCGGCGACGAGTGGCCCGCTGCTGGCTCGGCCGTGGTCGGGACGAGACCGAGGACGCGGTAGGGAGTCATGGCCGCGATCACCTCGTCGACCTGGTCCATCCGGTAGCCGCGCAGCACCACGTCGAAGACGGGCTCGGCCGGGACGGCCAGCCCGTCGCGCACGGCGTCGAGGTGGACGTCGACGGCGAACGGGTCGTAGCCGCGCAGCGCGGTGTCGAACCGGACGTCGTCCAGGTCGGCCGGCGTTGGGTGCGCCGGCAGGCCCGTCGACGGGGCCGTGTGCACCGGGTCGCCGAGGCCGTCGAGCGCGGACAGCCGCCCGTCCAGGGCGGACCGGGTCACCAGGGCGATCGCGCCGATCGTCAGGAGCAGGACGACCCAGATCACTGGCGCTCGTCGACCTCCGCGTCCGGCCCGGGCCGACGCTGACCGATCTCCTCGTCGGCGCGCACGATGATCCGGACGGCCTCCTCGACGTCGTCGGTGAGCTGGACCAGGTCGAGGTCGGTGGAACTGATCGTCCCGTGCTCGAGCGCCGCCGCACGCAGCCAGTCGAGCAGGCCCTGCCAGTAGGCGACGCCCACGAGCACGATCGGGAAGTGCGTCACCTTCTGCGTCTGGACGAGGGTGATCGCCTCGAAGACCTCGTCGAGCGTCCCGAAGCCGCCCGGCAGGACGATGAATCCCCGGGCGTACTTCACGAACATCGTCTTGCGCGCGAAGAAGTAGCGGAAGTTGACCCCGAGGTCGACGAACGGGTTGAGACCGGCCTCGAAGGGCAGCTCGATCCCCAGCCCGACCGAGGTGCCGCCGGCCGCGAGCGCGCCCTTGTTCGCGGCCTCCATCGCCCCCGGCCCTCCGCCGGTGATGACGGCATACCCGGCGCGCACCAGGGCGGCGCCGACCTGCTCACCGAGGGCATAGACGGGGTGCCCCGGGCCCGTCCGGGCCGAGCCGAAGACGCTGACGGCGGGGCCGACCTCCGCGAGCGCCCCGAAGCCCTCGACGAACTCGGCCTGGATGCGCATCACCCGCCACGGGTCGGTGTGCACCCAGTCGGTCGAGCCCCGCGAGTCGAGCAGCCGCTGGTCGGTCGTCGACGCCGGCACCTGCCCGCGTCGCATGACGACGGGGCCCTTGACGTGCTCCCGAGGGTTCACGCGCCCGCTCCCAGCCACCGCAGCATCGCGGCCTCGGCCGCGACGAGCTGGTCCACGGGGACCTGTTCGTCGTCCATGTGGGCCAGGTTGGGGTCTCCCGGGCCGAAGTTGACCGCCGGCACCCCCATCGCGGAGAAGCGGGCCACGTCGGTCCACCCCTGCTTGCCGGTGACCCCGACCCCGAGCGCCGCGACGAAGGCCTGGGCCGCCGGGAGCGAGAGCCCCGGCATCGCACCGCCGGCGTTGTCGGTGATCGACACCTCGAACCCGTCGAACACCGTGCGCACGTGCGCCTCGGCCTCCGCCGGTGAGCGGTCGGGTGCGTAGCGGTAGTTCACCGTGACCACGCACCGGTCGGGGATGACATTGCCGGCGATGCCACCGGTGATCCCGACGGCGTTGAGGGCCTCGGGGTAGTCCAGGCCGTCGATGACGGCTGTGCGGGCCTGGTATGCCGTGAGCCGGCGCAGGATCTCGCCGGCGTCGTGGATCGCGTTGTGCCCCTTCCAGGGCCGGGCCGAGTGCGCCGCGATCCCCTTGGTCGCGACCTCGGCCCGCAGGGTCCCCTTGCACCCCCCCTCGACCTGGCCGTCGGTCGGCTCGAGGAGGACGGCGAAGTCCGCGTCCGCGATGAGCTCTGGCCGCTGCTCCTGGACGTGGAGCAGGCCGTTGAACTCGCTGTCGATCTCCTCGCCCTCGTAGAAGACGAAGGTCAGGTCGACGCCCGGCTCCCGCACCTCCTGCGCGATCCGCAGCTGGACCGCCACCCCGCCCTTCATGTCGACGGTCCCGCGGCCCCAGAGCACCTCGGCGCCCGCCTCCCCCAGCCGCCGGGTGGGGAGGTTCTGCGGGTCGGTGGTCAGGGGGACGGTGTCGATGTGCCCGGCCAGGACGACGCGCTCGGCCCGCCCGAGCTCGGTGCGGGCGACGAGGGTGTTGCCGATCCGGGTGAGCGTGAGGTGGGGCAGGTCGGTCAGGGCGGCCTCGATGGCGTCCGCCAGGGCCGCCTCGTCACGGCTGACCGAGGGGACGTCGCACAGGGTGGCGGTGAGGGTGACCACATCGGAGGTGAGGATGAGCGGCGCGGGAGCGGACGGCATACCAGCGAGCCTAACGAGCCCACGTACCCTTGGGGCCATGACGACCCGTACCGCCTGGGGCCACGGCCTGGTCACCGAGACCACCGACGGCACCGTCCTCGACGCCTGGTTCCCGGCCCCGGCGCTGGGCGCCCCCGACGACTCCGCGCCCTCCCCCGACCTGGCCGCCCTCGCCGGCGACGACGACCTGCGCGGCACCCGCCGCCGCCTGGCCACGGTGAGCATCGACCTCGACGCCGCTCCGGCCGACACCCCTGACGCCTACCTGCGCCTGCACCTGCTCTCGCACCGCCTGGTCGCACCCAACACGATCAACCTCGAGGGCATCTTCGCCGCCCTCCCCAACGTGGTGTGGACCAACCACGGCCCGTGCGCCGTCGACGGGTTCGAGCTCACCCGGGCACGCCTGGCCGCACGTGGTCCGGTCCAGGTCCTCGGCGTCGACAAGTTCCCTCGGATGGTCGACTACGTCGTGCCCTCCGGGGTGCGGATCGCCGACGCCGACCGGGTGCGCCTCGGCGCCCACCTGGCGAGCGGGACGACCGTCATGCACGAGGGCTTCGTCAACTTCAACGCCGGCACCCTGGGCACCTCGATGGTCGAGGGGCGGATCAGCCAGGGCGTCGTCGTCGGCGACGGCTCCGACATCGGCGGTGGCGCCTCGACCATGGGCACCCTCTCCGGTGGCGGCACCGAGCGCGTCCGCATCGGCGCGCGCTGCCTCTTGGGCGCCGAGTCCGGCCTGGGCATCGCCCTGGGAGACGACTGCGTCGTCGAGGCGGGCCTCTACGTCACGGCCGGCACCAAGGTCACCTTGCCCGACGGCCGTGTCGCCAAGGCGCGCGAGCTCTCCGGCCAGTCCAACCTGCTCTTCCTGCGCGACTCGGTCACCGGCACCGTCCTGGCCCGCCCGCGCGACGGGCACGGCATCGTCCTCAACTCCACCCTCCACGCCAACGACTGAGGTCCATGCCACGCACTGCCGGGGGCGCCTTCACGCTCGCCGACGACGACCGCACCCCCCGCGCCCGCCGCTGGGGGTGCCTCGTCACGCTCGCCCTCGTCGCGGTGACCGCCCTGGGCGGCTGGTGGGGTGTCCGCCGGGCCGTCGACGCCTGGTCGCCGACGACCTGCGAGGTGCGCGCCGGCGGCAAGTCCTTCACCTGGGCCCCCGACCAGGCGAGCAACTCCGCCGTGATCACCGCCATCGCGTTGCGCCGGGGCATGGCTCCCCGCGCCGCGACGATCGCCATCGCGACGGCACTGCAGGAGTCCAAGGTCCGCAACATCACCTTCGGTGATCGCGACTCGGTGGGCCTGTTCCAGCAGCGCCCCTCGCAGGGGTGGGGCACCGTCGAGCAGATCATGAACCCCGAGTACTCCTCCAACGCCTTCTACGACGCCCTCGAGAAGGTGCCCGACTGGGAGAACGCCGACATCGCCCATGCCGCGCAGGAGGTCCAGCGCAGCGCCGACGGGTCGGCCTACGCCCAGCACGAGGCCAAGGCCCGCGTCACCGCCTCGGTGCTGGCGGGGTACTCCCCGGCCGGCATCGGCTGCCGGTTGGACGCCCCCAAGACTCCGGGCAGCCCTCAGGCCCTGGTCACCCTGATCGCGGAGGACCACGGCGTGACGGCCCGCGTCGAGGGCAACCAGGTGGTCGTCGATGGCGCGACCGACGAGCAGGCGTGGTCCCTGGCGTCCTGGGGCGTGGCCCGCGCGATCGACACCGGTGTCACCGCGGTCGTCCTCGGTGACCAGCAGTGGACCCGCTCGAAGTCCGGCAGCGCCCTGACATGGCACGGTGCGGGCACCCCCGTGGGTGCCCGCACCGTCGTGCTCTCGCTGGGCTGAGCCCGGCGGGTCAGCGCTGGTCGAGCGGCACGTAGTCGCGCTCGGTCTCCCCGATGTAGACCTGCCGCGGCCGGCCGATCTTGGTCGAGGGGTCCTCGATCATCTCGCGCCACTGGGCGATCCAGCCCGGGAGGCGGCCGAGGGCGAACAGGACGGTGAACATCCGCGTCGGGAAGCCCATCGCCTTGTAGATCAGGCCGGTGTAGAAGTCGACGTTGGGGTAGAGCTTGCGCTCGACGAAGTAGTCGTCGGCGAGCGCGATCTCCTCCAGGCGCATCGCGATGTCGAGCAGCTCGTCGTGGCCACCCATCTTGTCGAGCATCGTGTGGGCGGTCTTCTTGATGATCGCGGCGCGGGGGTCGTAGTTCTTGTAGACCCGGTGGCCGAAGCCCATGAGCCGGACCCCGTCCTCCTTGTTCTTGACCTTGGCCATGAACTCGTCCGTGGAGTACTCCGCCTTCTGCACCCGCTCGAGCATCTCGAGGACGGCCTGGTTGGCACCGCCGTGGAGCGGGCCGAAGAGGGCGTTGATGCCCGCGGAGACCGAGGCGAAGAGGTTGGCGTGGGAGGAGCCGACGAGCCGCACGGTCGAGGTGGAGCAGTTCTGCTCGTGGTCGGCGTGCAGGACGAAGAGCAGGTCGAGCGCCTTGACCATCTCGGGGTCGAGCTCGTACTCGGTCGCCGGCACCCCGAAGGTCATGCGGAGGAAGTTCTCCACCAGCGAGAGGTTGTTGTCCGGGTAGAGGAAGGGCTGGCCGATCGACTTCTTGTAGGCATAGGCCGCGATCGTCGGCAGCTTCGCGAGGAGGCGGATCGTCGAGATCTCGACCTGGTTCTTGTCGAACGGGTCGAGGCTGTCCTGGTAGAAGGTCGACAGCGCGCTCACGGCCGAGGAGAGGACCGGCATCGGATGGGCATCGCGGGGGAAGCCCTGGAAGAAGCCCTTGAGGTCCTCGTGCAGCATCGTGTGCTGGCGGATCCGGTCCTCGAATTCAGCGAGCTCGCCGGCGTTGGGCAGGTGGCCGTAGATCAGCAGGAAGCTGGTCTCGACGAAGGTCGACTTCTCGGCGATCTGCTCGATCGGGTACCCGCGGTAACGCAGGATGCCGGCGTCACCGTCGATGTAGGTGATCGCGCTGGTGCAGCTCGCGGTGTTGGTGAAGCCGCCGTCGAGGGTGACATTGCCGGTCTCCTTGAGGAGGGCGGAGATGTCGTAGCCGTGGTTGCCCTCGGTGGCCGGCACGAGCCTGAGGTCCAGCTCCTTGCCCGCTGCGGAAAGCTTGGCACCGGTGGTGTCGGTCATGCGTCACGTCCTTCGCGTCCAGTCGGTCCGGGCCCCCTCGCGATGTCGGGCACGACAGCGGGCCACTCACGGGCGACCCTACCCGCGCGTCCGGGGCTCACGTAATCCCGACCATCCCCCGGCACACCCCGTATGCCGCGAGCGCACCCGAGCGTGCGCCCGGCGGTCAGGCTCCCCCGGGCTGTCAGGCACCCAGCCGGGCAGCGGCGGTCGCGATCCGCTCGTCGGTGCCGGTGAGCGCGATCCGGACGTGCTGAGCCCCGGCGGTGCCGTAGAAGGCGCCGGGGGCGGCCAGGATGCCGAGCTCGGCGAACCGGCCCACGGTGGTCCAGGAGTCCTCACCGGCCGTCGCCCAGAGGTAGAGCCCGGCCTCGGAATCGTCGACGCGCAGGCCCCACCGCTCGACCGCGGGCTTGAGGGTTGCCCGGCGGGCGGCATACCGGGCCTTGATCTCGGCGACGTGGGCGTCGTCGGAGAGCCCGGCGATGAGGGCCCGCTGGACCGGCCAGGGCACCATGAAGCCCGCGTGCTTGCGCACCTCGAGGATCGCCTTGACCAGCGCGGTGTCACCGGCGAGGAAGGCCGCGCGGTAGCCGGCGAGGTTGGACTGCTTGGACAGCGAGTAGCAGACGAGCAGGCCCTCGTGCGAGCCGCCCGTGACGCGGGGGTCGAGCAGGGAGGGGGTGGTCGGGGGCTCGCGGCGCCAGTCGGCGATCGAGGGGTCGGAGCGGTCGCGCCAGTCGAGCTCGGCGTAGCACTCGTCGGAGGCCACGATGACGCCGTGGCGGCGGGCCCAGTCCACGACCTTGCGCAGGTGCTCGACGCCGAGGACCTTGCCGGTGGGGTTGCCAGGAGTGTTGAGCCAGAGCAGCTTCGGCGTCGTCGAGGGAGTCAGCGGGCCGAGCGAGGTGAGCGCGTCCACGGGGAGCGGCGTCGCGCCGGCGAGGCGGGCTCCGACGTCATAGGTCGGATAGGCCACGCGCGGGAAGCCGACGATGTCACCCGGGCCCAGGTCGAGCAGTGTCGGCAGCCACGCGACGAGCTCCTTGGAGCCGATCGTGGGGATGACGCCGGCGGGATCGAGGCCGGGCACCCCGCGACGTGCCTCGAACCAGGTGGCCACGGCCTCCCGGAGGTCCGGGGTGCCCCAGGTCTGGGGGTAGCCGGGAGCATCGGCGGCCGCACGCAGGGCCTCCTGGAGGATCGCCGGCGTCGGGTCGACCGGGGTGCCGATCGAGAGGTCGACGATGCCGCCGGGAACGGCACTCGCCCGCTCCTTGAACGGAGCGAGCGAGTCCCAGGGGAAGTCCGGCAGCGCGCGCACGGCTCAGTGCTCGTCGTGCTCCTGCGGGGGCAGGGCGGCGATGATCGGGTGGTCCTTGGCGATCATGCCCATCTTGGCGGCGCCGCCGGGGCTGCCGAGGTCGTCGAAGAACTCGACGTTGGCCTTGTAGTAGTCGGCCCACTGCTCGGGCACGTCGTCCTCGTAGTAGATCGCCTCGACCGGGCAGACCGGCTCGCAGGCACCGCAGTCGACGCACTCGTCGGGGTGGATGTAGAGGCTGCGCTCACCCTCGTAGATGCAGTCGACCGGACACTCCTCGATGCAGGCCTTGTCCTTGAGGTCCACACAGGGCTGCGCGATCACGTACGTCATGGGCCACATACTATGCGCGCCATGGGCCCTGACGTGGACGCACTCCCCATCGGTGGACGCGTGGTCGTGCGCCACCGGCTGGCCGAGCCGGACGCCGTGGGCCACACCCTGACCGATGTCGTGGGTGACCTCTCCGCCCGCGACGACCTGGCCCTCGTCGTGCTCACCCGCCGGGGTGAGGTGCGCGTGGCGCGCGACTCGATCGAGGCGGTCAAGGCGCTGCCACCGCGGGCGGCGCGTCGGGGCGCGGCCCACCGTGCCCTGTCGGTCGAGGGGATGCAGGAGGTCATGGTCGGTGCGTGGGGCGCGCTGGAGCGCGAGTGGCTCGGCCGCTGGCAGCTGCGCGCGGGGCGTGGCTACACCCAGCGCGCCAACTCGGTCGCGCTCCTCGGGGACCCCGGCCTCCCCCTCGCCGAGGCCGTGGCGGCGGCCCGCGGTTGGTATGCCGTGCGCTCCCTTCCGCTCAACGTGACCCTCGCCGGGCCGGTCGGCTTCGACGTGGCCCGCGACCCGGTCGGTGCGCTGCTGCTCGACGGGGGCGCACGGGCGGCCGAACGCTGCCTGACCATGACGGCCGATGCGGCTGCGGTGGTGGCAGCGGCCGGCGCCGCGCAGTTGCCCGGCAGCTTCGCGGTCGAGGTCGGCGAGGGGCTCACCGAGGAGTGGCTGCGCGCGCACCGTGGCTACCGCGACTCCGACCGCGCGACCGCGAGCGGCACAGGCGAGGACTCGTGGTGGGCGACGGCCCGGGCCGTGCTCACCGGATCACCGGCGCAGCTCTTCGCGAGCATCCGGGACGGCGAGGGCGGCATCGTCGCGCTGGGCAGAGGCGGTCTCACTCCCGGTTGGGTCGGACTCGCCTCGATCTGGGTCGACCCGGGTCATCGCCGTCAGGGCCTGGGACAGGTGGTGACCCGAGCCCTCCTCTCCGAGAGCCTGACCCGCGGACATGCCCTCGCGCACCTCCAGGTGCTCTCCCACAATGCGCCCGCCCAGCAGCTCTATCGCGCGCTGGGGTTCGATCCACACCACGAGTACGTCAACGTCGTCGAGGGAGCCACGTCGTGACCGCCAGACCCTTGACCACCGATGAGCTGCTCGAGTTCGCCAGCGCCACAGCGGGATTCATGCCCGAGGACGAGGGCGAGCTGCTCTTCGAGGTCGCCGCCCGCGCCCTCCCCCATGGCCCGGGGCTCGAGGTCGGCACCTGGTGCGGCAAGTCCGCGATCATCCTCGGGGCGGCGGCCCGCGTGGCCGGCTCGGTGGTCTTCACGGTCGACCACCACCGCGGCTCGGAGGAGAACCAGCCCGGCTGGGAGTGGCACGACCCGACCCTGGTCGACCCGGAGTTCGACCGCATCGACACCCTGCCGCACTTCCGCAAGGCCATCGCCCGCGCCGGGCTCGAGGAGGAGGTCATCGGCGTCGTCGGCCGGGCCCCGACCGTGGCCGCGCACTGGCGGACTCCCCTGTCCTTGCTCTTCATCGACGGCGGGCACGCCGACGAGCACGTCATCAACGACTACGAGGGGTTCGCGCGGTGGGTCGCCGCCGGGGCCGTCCTGGTCTTCCACGACATCTTCGAGCACCCCGAGGACGGCGGCCAGGCCCCGTGGCGGGTCTACCAACGAGCCCTGGTCAGCGGTGACTGGGAGCTGGTGACCCACCGCGGCTCGATGCGGGTGCTGCGCCGCATCGGTGGCGACGCCGGCGACCCCGTCCGCTGATCCCTCAGAGGCGGAAGATGCCCGAGCCGGGTGAATGCTCGGTGACGGCGTCGACCGCGAGCAGCGCCGCAGCCGCGGTCCACGTCGAGCGCTCGAGGGGCCAGCGCACTCCTTGGTCGTAGGCGAAGCCGGTCCAGTAGGCGCCATCGGCGTCGCGCAGGTGAGAGATCGAGGCCAGCTGCTCACGGGCCCCGTCACGGTCGCCGATGGCATCGAGCGACAGGGCCAGCTCGCAGGTCTCGGCTCCGGTCACCCACGCGTGATCGGCGACGCAGCGGATCCCCAGGCCCGGCACGACGAACTCGTCCCAGCGCTTCTCCAGGCGCTCGCGTGCCATGTCACCTCGGAGCGCACCCCCGAGGACGGGGTAGTACCAGTCCATCGAGTAGCGGGAGTTGTCCATGAAGAGGGCCTCGTGGCCCCGCACGGCCTCGGCGAGGCGATCTCGCGCACCGGACCAGGCGGACGCATCCTCACCGAGCAGGTCAGCGAGCAGCAGGCCGCACCCCAGCGAGTGCACGATGCTCGACGACCCGGCGAGAAGCGCTGCGTCCCAGAGCTTTCCGTCGGCGGCTTGGTTCCAGGCGATGCCGCCCCAGGCCAGTTGCCGCGCCACCACCCAGTCGAGCGCGCGGCGGACGTGCGGCCACATCGTCTCCACGAACGCCCGCTCGCGTCGCACGAGCCAGTGGTGCCAGGCCCCGACCGCGATGTAGGCGACCTGGTTGGAGTCGGCGCTGGCGTCCTGCACCACTCCGCGCGTGGACTTCATCGGCCAGGTGCCATCGCGTCGTTGGCTGGCTCTCAGCCAGGCGTATGCCGCGTCGGCGGCCTCGTCCTCACCGAAGGCCACCAGCGCCATCGCCGCCTCGGTGTGGTTCCAGGCGTCGACGTGGCGACGGCGTTCCCAGCCGAAGGCTCCGTCGGCCTCCTGGCAGGTCGCGAGCCAGGCGGCGGTCTGTCGCGCCTGGGCCGGCGTCGGGACGGCGAGGGGGGCACCGAGGTGAGCGGACGGCATACGGGTCACGCGGGCTTGTGGCAGTAGAGCACCACCGACTTGCCGATGACCGGGTTGAGCAACCGGTCGGCGCCCCGGGTCACGGCCGGGGCCTTCATGATGTCCCAGACGAGGAGGCGGTGATAGGCCGAGACGAGCGGGTGGGTGTCCTTGTCCACGCCGACAGCGCACTTGAGCCACCAGTAGGGCGAGTGCAGGGCGTGGGCGAAGGAGTGCCCGTCGACGACGAAGCCGGCGCCTTCCAGCTTCGCTGCGAGCTCGTCCTCCTTGTAGATGCGCACGTGCCCGCCCTCGACCTCGTGGTAGGCGTCCGAGAGGGCCCAGTTGATGCGCTCGCTGAGCCAGCGGGGCACGGTGACGGCCAGCGCGCCGCCGGGGCGGAGCACCCGGAAGAGCTCGCGCATCGCCTGCTCGTCGTCGCGGATGTGCTCGAGGATCTCGGCGGCGATGACCTTGTCGAACTCCTCGGCGTCGAAGGGCAGCGCGAGGGCATCGCCCTCGACGGTGCGCGCCGCCGCGCCCACGGGCAGGCCACCCTCCGCGGCCATCGCCTCGAACATGGTCGCCACGTCGGCCAGGTCCTTGACGTTCTGGTCGAGCGCGACGACGTCGGCGCCCCGACGGTAGAGCTCGAAGGCATGCCGCCCGGCCCCGCAACCCATGTCGAGGACGCGCTCCCCCGGGCGCACGTCGAAGCGGTCGAAGTCGACAGTGAGCATGGTCAGCGTCCCGCCCTGGCCTCGTGGATGGCGTGCTCGTAGACAGCGGCGGTGGCGCGTGCCACGGCTTCCCACGAGAACTCGGTGCGCGCCCGCTCCCGGGCCGCCCGCCCCATCCGGGCTCGGCGCTCCGGATCGTCGAGGAGAGATCGGAGCGCGGCGGTGAGCGCCTCGGCGTCACCGGCGGGGACGATGTCCGCGCACACGCCGGGCTCGCCGACGACCTCGGGAATCGCTCCGCCGTCGGAGACCACCAGCGGGGTGCCGCAGGCCATCGCCTCCAGCGTCGGCAGCGAGAACCCTTCGTAGAGCGAGGGGACGCAGACGATCTCGGCCGAGCCCATCGTCGCGGCGAGCTCCTCGACGGACAGGCCGTGGACGAAGCTCACCACGTCGGCCAGGCCGAGCCGGTCGACGAGCCGCTCGGTGACACCGCCGGGGGTCGGCTTGCTCACGAGCGTCAGGGTGACATCGCGCTCGGTGCGGAGCTTGGCGACCGACTCGAGCAGGGTCTTGATCCCCTTGAGGGGTGAGTCCGCCGACGCCATGGCGACGATCCGGCCCGGGACGCGCGCCCCGGCATACTCGGTGAAGACCTCGGGCTGCACGCCGAGCGGAATGACGTCGATCCGCGCCGGGTCGACCCCGAAGTCGCGGACGATGTCCAGGGCCGAGCTCTGCGAGACGGTGACGATGTGCTTGAGCCGGGCCGCGACCCTCTTCTGCATCCGCAGGAAGCCATACCACCGGCGCAACGAGAGCTGCTTGCGCATCGGAGCGGCCGCGAGGTCGAGTTTGCGGTCCATGGTGATCGGGTGGTGGATGCTCGCCACGAGCGGCAGGCCCATCTCCTGGAGAGCCAGGACACCGTGGGCGAGGGTCTGGTTGTCGTGGATCACGTCGAAGGTGCGCAGCGCCCCGAGGTGGTCGCGCAGGAGCCGCTTGCCGAAGGTCCACGGCTCGGGGAAACCGGCCGTGCACATGGTCGCGAACTCGAGCACGTCCACCGGAGAACGGAATTCGCGCAGGTGCGGCACTCGGAAGGGGTCCGGCTCGCGGTAGAGGTCCAGGCTGGGGACCTTGACCAGGTCCACACCGGGATCAAGCTCGGGATAGGGCTGGCCGGAGAAGACCGTCACCTCGTGCCCGAGCGCCACCAGCTCGCGCGAGAGGTGGCGCAGGTAGATCCCCTGGCCTCCGCAGTGGGGCTTGGAGCGATAGGAGAGCAGCGCGACGCGCACGGTCACTTCACCCCGGCGACGGCGAGGTCGATCGTCCCGCCACCGTGCGGCTGCGCCTGCAGGCCGCGGACGTCGCTGCCGGCCAGGTGCGTGGAGTAGCGGGCGGCCAGGGCGATGTAGGCACCGTCGCCGAGGAGCACGTCATCGGCGGCCACCCAGGCCTTCTCCCGCTCGGTGCGGTCCTTGATCGCGGCGATCTGGTCGCTGCGGGCGTTCCACTCGGCATTGGCCCAGCCGCCGTAGTCCCGGCCGGTCCCCGCCGCGGTGATGTTGAACGTGGAGTCGAACAGCGGGGGCAGCACCGTGGAGGCCGAACCCCACGCGGGCGACCAGTTCGACCAGAAGACGTCATAGGCGCTGGTGGCGCCCGGCGCCGAGATGGTCGCGAAGTAGGCGTCGTCGATGGGCACGAGGGTCGGCTCGAAGCCAGCGGCCCGCCACCCGGCCGCGAGGGCCTCCATGGCCTTGGCCGACGCCGGCCCGGACCGGTAGGCCACCTTGATCGGCACGGGCGCGGTCAGGCCGGCCTGGGTGAGGAGCTCGCGGGCTCGCACCGGATCGGGATCGGTGACCGGCGCAGCCTGGACGGCGCGGGCCAGCAGCTCGTTGGGGATGACGGAGCCGACCGGCCGGGTCGACAACGGGCCGGAGCGGGCGAGCGCGTAGCCCTGCCGGTTGGTGGCGGCGGCCAGGGCCAGGCGGGCGTCCCGGTTGGCGAAGACCGGGCTGGCCACGCTCGGCGCGAGGTAGTCGACGACGCCGGTGTCCGTGGTGACGGTGCGGTCGCGCAGGCTCGCCAGGGACTCGACCTGCTGGAGCAGCGCGGGCGGAGCCGGGGTCAGGGAGACGGCCGACCGCGCCTCGCCCTGGTCGGCGAGGACGGTCTCGACGATGGCCGCACCCTCCTGGCCGGAGGCGATCCGGATCCGGTCCGGGCGGGCCGTCCGCACCGGGTCACTCTCGGGGTCCCAGTGCGTGTTGCGGACGAGGAGACCGCCGGTCTCGACGTTCCAGTTGCCCTCGAGACGGTAGGGCCCGCTCGAGAGCACGAGCGGCAGGCCGCCGCCACCGGGGTCGGACTCCTTCTTGACCGGGGCGAAGGCCGGCAGGGTCACCATCTCGTTGAAGTCCGAGGTGGGCTCGGCGAGCAGGAAGGTGATGGTGCGATCGGCGCAGCTCACGGCCTGGTCGAAGGAGGCCGCACCGGTCGCCGCCTCCGGGGCGGTGGCATAGGGACCCAGGTAGGTCGAGCGCCCCTCCGGCGTGCGCGGGATGGCGAGCACGGCGAGGGCGTCGGTGCTGCCGCCGGTGACGACATCGGTGGCGAAGGTGCGGGCCACGCCGTGCTTGACGTCCTCGCAGGTGACCGGGCTCCCGTCCTCCCACGTCACGCCCGGGCGCAGCGTGAAGCTCCACGTGCGCAGGTCCTCGCTCGCCGTGCCGGTGTCCGTGGCGAGGTCCCCGACGAGGTCGGCCTGCGTCTTGCCGTCGGCATAGGGGGCGTATGCCGTGAGCGTGCGGTGGAGCGTGCGGCCCACCAGTGCCGCGACGGTGGGGTCACCGATCCGTTGCGGGTCCAGCGTCGGCATCGCGCTCGCACTGAGCAACGAGATGGTGCCGCCCTGTCCGGCCGGCTCATGCGCGCTCGCCATCGGCTCGGCGCTCCCGGTGCAGGCGGACGTGGCCAGCACCCCCGACACGAGGACCCCGGTGAGGAGGCGACGCATGACGCTCATCAGGCCTTGCGGGCCCTGGAGGCCTGGCGTCCGCGGACGACCTGGTCGAGCTCGACCTTGCGGATGCGGACGGACTCCGGCGTCACCTCGACGCACTCGTCCTCGCGGCAGAACTCCAGCGACTGCTCGAGGCTGAGCTTGCGGGCGGGGACGACCTTCTCGAAGTTGTCGGCTGAGGAGGCGCGCACGTTGGTGAGCTTCTTCTCCTTGGTGATGTTGACGTCCATGTCGTCGGCGCGCGAGTTCTCGCCGACGATCATGCCCTCGTAGACCTCGGTGCCCGGCTCGACGAAGAGGATGCCGCGCTCCTGCAGGTTGACCATGGCGTATGCCGTGACCGGCCCCGAGCGGTCGGCCACCAGGGAGCCGCTGATCCGGGTGACGATCGGGCCGTACCAGGGCTCGTACTTCTCGAAGACGTGGTGGGCGATGCCGGTGCCGCGGGTCTCGGTGAGGAACTCGGTGCGGAAGCCGATGAGGCCGCGGCTGGGGACCAGGAACTCCATCCGGATCCAGCCGGTGCCGTGGTTGGTCATCTGCTCCATGCGTCCCTTGCGGGCGGCCATGATCTGCGTGATCGGGCCGAGGAACTCCTCGGGGGTGTCGATGGTGAGTCGCTCGACCGGCTCGTGCACCTTGCCGTCGATCTCACGGGTGACGACCTGCGGCTTGCCGACGGTCAGCTCATAGCCCTCGCGGCGCATCTGCTCGACGAGGATCGCCAGGGCCAGCTCGCCGCGGCCCTGCACCTCCCAGGCGTCGGGGCGCTCGGTCGGCAGGATCCGCATCGAGACGTTGCCGATGAGCTCGCGGTCGAGGCGGTCCTTGACCAGCCGTGCGGTGACCTTGGCGCCGCGGACGCGGCCGGCCATCGGCGAGGTGTTGGTGCCGATCGTCATCGAGATCGCCGGCTCGTCGACCTTGATGAGCGGCAACGGGACGGGGTTGTCGGCGTCGGCGAGGGTCTCCCCGATCGTGATCTCGGGGATGCCGGCGACGGCGATGATGTCGCCCGGACCGGCCGACTCGGCCGGCTTGCGCTCGAGCGCGTCGGTCATGAGGAGCTCGGTGATCTTGACCTTGGTCTGGCTGCCGTCGTGGCGGCACCACATCACCTGCTGGCCCTTGCGGATGGTCCCGTTGTGGACCCGCAGCAGGGCCAGGCGACCCAGGAAGTTGCTCGCGTCGAGGTTGGTCACGTGCGCCTGGAGGGGCGCGCCCTCCTCGTAGGTCGGGGCCGGGATGTGCTCGATGATCGTCTCGAAGAGGGCCGAGAGGTCGGCGCCGTCGGGAAGGCCACCGTTCTCGGGGCGGGTGTGGGAGGCGCGACCGTTCTTGGCGCTGGCGTAGACGGTGGGCAGGTCGAGGTAGTGCTCCTTGCCCTCGGAGTCCTCGATGAGGTCCATGAGCAGCTCCATGACCTCGTCCTCGACCTCCTCGATGCGGGCATCGGGGCGGTCGACCTTGTTGATGCACAGGACGACGGGCAGGTGGGCGGCCAGGGCCTTGCGCAACACGAAGCGGGTCTGCGGCAGCGGGCCCTCGGAGGCGTCGACGAGCAGGACCACGCCGTCGACCATCGACAGGCCGCGCTCGACCTCGCCGCCGAAGTCGGCGTGGCCGGGGGTGTCGATGATGTTGATCGTCAGGCCGTCGGGGAGGCCGGCTGCGACGGCGACCGGTCCGGCATACCGGACGGCGGTGTTCTTCGCGAGGATGGTGATGCCCTTCTCGCGCTCGAGGTCACCGGAGTCCATCGCGCGCTCGTCGACATGGTCGTGCTCACCGAAGGCTCCGGACTGCCACAGCATCTTGTCGACGAGAGTGGTCTTGCCGTGGTCGACGTGGGCGACGATGGCGACATTGCGGATGTCTTTCCGCGAAGCAAGGGGCATTGCCCAATTCTCTCAGGCCAACCCCGTGTGCGCGAAAACGACCGCAGGCGCACGGGCCTCGCTGTGGGAGGTCTCACTCCGATAAACACTTGCGGTGAGGACGACGAAGCACCGCAAATCCTCGCTAGGTTGACCACGGCATCCCACTCGGGATCTCCCGTTCGCACACCCAAGCGAGGTATTGATGACGTTCAAGCGCAAGGCGGCCCCCGTGGTCGCCCTGACGGTTGCGGCCCTTGCCCTGACGGCTTGCGCCAGTTCCAGCCGCGACAGCGGCACGGACAGCAGCGCCGCCGCCGGAGGCACCGGCACCTTCACCTTCGGCGCCGCGGGCGCACCGAAGCTGTTCGACCCGTTCTACGCCACCGACGGCGAGACCTTCCGCGTCAGCCGCCAGATCTTCGACACGCTCGTCTCGATCAAGGACGGCACCGCCGACCTCGAGCCCGGACTGGCCGAGAAGTGGGAGCCCAGCGCGGACGGCAAGGACTGGACCTTCACCCTGCGCAAGGGCGTGAAGTTCACCGACGGCACCGACTTCAACGCGGAGGCAGTCTGCAAGAACTTCGAGCGCATGTTCGACCAGAACGAGGCCGGCGCCGCCGCCGCCGAGTACTGGGCCGACACCATGGGCGCCTTCAAGTCCGACGCCGCGAACTCGCTCTACAAGGGCTGCAAGGCCGAGGGTGACGACAAGGTCGTGCTGTCCGTGACGGCGGCGACGTCGAAGTTCCCGGCCATGCTCTCGCTCACCTCCTTCTCCATGCAGTCGCCGACGGCGATGGACAAGGGCAAGGCCAACGAGGTCGCCAAGGCCGGCGACGGCTTCACCTACCCGGCCTACTCCCAGGCCCCGGTCGGGACCGGCGCCTTCAAGCTCGAGGCCTACGACGAGGCCAACAAGACCGTCACCCTGGTCCGCAACGACGACCACTGGGGCGACAAGGCCAAGTCGGCGAAGCTGGTCTTCAAGATCATCCCCGACGAGAGCACCCGTCGCCAGGAGCTCCAGGCCGGCAGCATCGACGGCTACGACCTCCCGAACCCGGTGGACTGGAAGGGCCTGAAGGACGAGGGCAACCAGGTCGAGGTCCGTCCCGCCTTCAACATCTTCTACCTCGGCCTCAACCCGAAGGCCGGCAACGAGAACCTGAAGAACCTCAAGGTTCGCCAGGCGCTCTACCACGCCATCAACCGTGAGCAGCTCGTGGCCACCCAGCTCCCCGAGGGTGCCGAGGTCGCGACGCAGTTCATGCCGAAGGCGGTCAAGGGCTACAACGCCGACATCAAGCCGTACGCGTACGACGTGGAGAAGGCCAAGTCCCTCCTCGCCGAGGCGGGCGCGACGGGCATGACGCTCAAGTTCGCCTACCCCTCCGAGGTCACCCGGCCGTACATGCCGGACCCCCAGAAGCTCTACGACGCGATCAAGACCGACTTCGAGGCCGTGGGCATCAAGGTCGAGACCGAGACCAAGCCGTGGAACGGTGGCTACCTGGACAACGTCTCCGGCAGCAAGTACGACGCGTACTTCCTGGGCTGGACCGGTGACTACAACTCCGCCGACAACTTCATCGGCACCTTCTTCGGCAACCTCAAGAGCAACCGCTTCGGCACCGAGGCGCAGGACTTCGGTCCGGCCCTGTCCGACGCGCTCAAGGCCGCCGACGCCATCGTCGACGAGGACGAGCGCGCCAAGGCCTACGAGGACCTGAACAAGAAGATCATGGAGGACTACCTCCCGGGCCTGGCGATCAGCCACTCCCCGCCGGCGATCGTCGTGAGCAAGAACGTGACCGGCCTGGTCGCGAGCCCGCTCACCGCCGAGCGCTTCGCGTCCGTCGAAGTCAAGAAGTGACGACTCCGCTCGCGTGAGTCTTCACCCCCGCGGTGGCCGCCCCGGACCTAGTCTGGGGCGGCCATCGCCGTGCCGAAGGAGGTCTGTGGTCCCGTGCTGAGATACATCATCCGGCGCCTGTTGCAGATGTCGGGAGTCATCGTCGTCCTCTCGCTGCTGCTCTTCCTCTGGCTGAGGTCCCTGCCCGGGGGGACCGTCTCGGCGATCCTCGGTGAGCGGGCCACGCCGGAGTCCCGCGCGCGGTTGGAGAAGGCGCTCGGCCTCGACGAGCCGATCTACCTCCAGTACTTCCGCTTCGTGGGTCGTGCCCTGCGGGGCGAGTTCGGCGCCTCCACCGGCGTCCTGCCCGGCCGCGACGCCTTCGACATCTTCCTCACCCGCTTCCCGGCCACCATCGAGCTGAGCTTCCTCGCGATCCTCATCGCCGTCGTCGTCGCCATCCCGCTGGGCTACGTCGCCGCGCGCAGCCGCGGCGGCTGGCTGGACAATGCCTCGGTCGTCGCCTCCCTGATCGGTGTTGCCGTCCCGGTCTTCTTCCTCGCCTTCCTGCTCAAGTACTTCTTCGCGATCAAGTGGGGCCTGCTCCCGGTCTCCGGCCGCCAGGAGTCACTCGGGTGCACCCGCGTCACCGGGTTCTTCGTCCTCGACGGACTGCTGACCCGGGAGTTCGACTGCTCGTGGAGCGCGCTGCGGCACCTGATCCTGCCCGCGTTCGCCCTCGCCTCGATCCCCTTCGCCGTCGTCTTCCGGATCACCCGCGCCGCCGTCCTCGACGTCCTCGACGAGGACTACGTCCGCACCGCTGAGGCCAAGGGCCTGACCAAGCAGGTCATCCGCGGTCGCCACGTCCTGCGCAATGCGATGCTCCCCGTCGTGACGACGATCGGCCTGCAGGTCGGTGCCCTCCTCGCCGGAGCGGTGCTCACCGAGAAGGTCTTCGCCTTCGGCGGCATCGGGGAGGCACTCGCCATCGCCTTCCAGATGCGGGACTACTCGGTGCTCCAGGTGCTCATCCTCATGGCCGCGACCGTGTTCGTCGTCGTCAACCTCCTCGTCGACATCTCGTATGCCGTCATCGACCCCCGCGTCCGGACCAGGTGAGCCCGCGATGACCGATCCCCTCACGTCATACGGACAGTCGCGCAAGGCGCGCATCGACGCCCTGGCGGCCACGTCGGTGGCCGAGTCCGGCACCGTCGAGGAGGCCCCCGGGCTCTCCCTCATCGCCAGCGCCTGGCAGCGCTTGCGCCGGAACCCCGTCTTCCTCCTCGGTGCCTTCATCACCGTGGCCTTCGTCCTGCTCGCCCTCGTCGCGCCATGGGTCGCGCCGCACGACCCGGCGGTCGGCTACCTGCTCGACAAGGTGCGACCGCAGTCGAACCCGGTGCCCGGGCCCGAGCCGGGCTTTCCGCTCGGCGCCGACTCCCGGGGTCGGGACCTGCTCTCGCGCCTCATCGTCGGGGCTCGCCAGACGCTCATCGTCGGCGTGTTCGCCACCCTCGGTGGCTTCCTCGGTGGCCTTGTCCTCGGCACCCTCGCCGGCGCCTTCGGCGGCTGGGTCGACTCCCTCGTCATGCGCATCGTCGACGTGATGCTCTCCATCCCCTCGCTCCTGCTCGCCGTGTCGATCTCGGCCCTGGCCACCCGGCCTTCGCAGTGGACGGTGATCCTGGCCATCGCCATCGTGCAGATCCCGGTCTTCGCCCGCCTGCTGCGGGGCAGCATGCTCAGCCAGCGCAGCAGCGACCACGTCCTCGCGGCGCGCGCCCTGGGCATCAAGCAGAGCGCGATCGTCTTCCGGCACATGCTGCCCAATGCACTCGGGCCGGTCATCGTGCAGGCCACGCTCGTCCTCGCCGTCGCCATCATCGACGCGGCCGCCCTGTCCTTCCTCGGCCTGGGCAATCCCGACGACCGCAAACCGGAATGGGGCCAGATGTTGGGTCAGTCCCAGCAGTACCTCGCCGACTACCCGCACCTGGCCTTCTGGCCGGCGGCGTGCATCATCGTGGTGGCCCTCGGCTTCACGCTCATGGGCGAGTCCACCCGCGAGGCCCTCGACCCCAAGAGCCGGAGGTGATGATGATGAGCGATGCCCCCCTGCTCTCCGTCGAGGACCTGACGGTGACCTTCGGTCGGCGGGGCCAGGAGCCCTTCCGCGCCGTCGACGGCGTCAGCTTCCAGGTCCGCCCGGGCCAGACCGTCGGCCTGGTCGGGGAGTCCGGCTGCGGCAAGTCCGTGACCTCGCTGGCGATCATGGGGCTGCTCCCCCAGCGAGGGAACACCGTCTCCGGCCGCGTGGACTTCGAGGGCACCAACCTGCTCGAGCTCTCCACGGACGACATGCGGGACCGTCGCGGCCGAGACATCGCGATGGTCTTCCAGGACCCGCTCTCCTCGCTCAACCCCGTCGTCCCCGTCGGCGTGCAGGTGACCGAGGTCCTGGAGCGCCACCGCGGCATGACCCGCAAGGCGGCGATGCCGGTGGCAGCGGACCTCCTGCGCCGCGTGGGCATCCCCGACCCCGACCGGCGGATCAAGGACTACCCGCACCAGATGTCCGGGGGCATGCGCCAGCGCGCCCTCATCGCCATCGCCCTGGCGTGCGCGCCGCGCCTGCTCATTGCCGACGAGCCCACGACTGCTCTCGACGTGACGATCCAGGCCCAGATCCTCGCCCTGCTCAAGGAGCTCGTCGAGGACACCGGCACGGCGCTCATCATGATCACCCACGACCTCGGCGTCGTCGCGGGCCTGTGCGACGAGGTCAACGTCCTCTACGGAGGCCGGATCGTCGAGCGCGGGGCACGCCACCCGCTCTTCCGTGATCCCCGCCATCCGTACACCAACGGCCTCCTCGGCTCGATCCCGCGCCTGGACGCCGTCGGGGAGCGACTGACCCCGATCCCGGGGTCGGTCGCCGACAACCTGCCGTGGGACCACGCCTGCGCCTTCGCGCCCCGGTGCAGCCAGCCGATCGAGCGCTGCACGCAGGTCACCCCCGTCCTCGAGGAGTCCTTCGGCCGCGCCCTGCGCTGCCACAACCCCGTGGAGGTGCCGCGATGACCACTCCCCCTGTCGACGACCCCGACGTCCTCGTCGACGTCCGGGGTGTCAAGGTCCACTTCCCCATCAAGGCCGGCGTGATCTTCGACCGGGTCATCGGTCACGTGTATGCCGTCGACGGGGTCGACCTGCAGATCCGCCGCGGCGAGACCTACGGGCTGGTCGGGGAGTCCGGCTGCGGGAAGTCCACTCTGGGCCGGGCCATCCTCAACCTCGAGCCGCCCACCGAGGGTCACGTCGTGTTCGACGGCACCGACATCGCCAGCCTCAAGGGCGAGGAACTGCGGCGCAAGCGCCAGGACATCCAGATGGTCTTCCAGGACCCGCTCTCCAGCCTGGACCCCCGCCAGTCGGTGGAGTCCCTGCTCGTCGAGGGCATGAAGGCCCACGGCCTGGCCAAGGACGCCAAGGAGGCCCGGCCACGGCTGCGTGAGCTCCTCACCGCCGTCGGGCTGCCCGTGCAGGCGCTCTCGAAGTACCCCCACGAGTTCTCCGGTGGCCAGCGCCAGCGCATCGGCATCGCCCGTGCCCTGTCGGTCAACCCGAAGCTCATCGTCGCCGACGAACCGGTCAGCGCCCTCGACGTCTCGGTGCAGGCGCAGGTCATCAACCTGCTCGAGGACCTCCAGGAGCAGTACGGCCTCACCTACCTCGTCGTCGCCCACGACCTCGCGGTCGTGCGGCACATCAGCGACCGGATCGGTGTCATGTACCTCGGGGCGATCGCCGAGGAGGCTGCCGCCGTGGACCTCTATGCCCGCCCCCTGCACCCCTACACCCGCGCCCTGCTCTCGGCCGTGCCGATCCCCGACCCCGACGTCGAGGACAGCCGCGAGCAGATCCTGCTCACCGGCGACCTGCCCTCCCCGAGCAATCCGCCCACCGGGTGCCGGTTCCACACCCGCTGCCCGTGGCGGCAGGACACCAGGTGCGACGACGAGCGGCCCCAGCTGCGGGTCGTGGCGATCGACGGCGTCCCCGAGGGGCATCGGGTCGCCTGCCACTGGGCCGAGCAGATCGACAGTGGCGAGCTCCGGCCGCACGAGGTCACTCCGGTCGCCGTGGGCAGCGACGAGCTCCCCCCAGCCGCCGTCGAACCCGAGCTCATGGGCCCCGCCTCGGTGACGGAGGCCCTGTGACCGCAGTGCGACTCCTCGTCATCGAGCACGAGTCGGAGGACCCCATCGGCCTGCTCGGCGAGCGCTTCACGGAGCTCGGCGTGGAGCTCGACGTGCGGCGCGGCCACGCCGGCGAGCTCGTGCCGACAACGGTGGACCCGTCCGAGCACCAGGGCATCGTCGTCCTCGGGGGCTACATGGGCGCCGACGACGACGAGGAGCACGCCTGGCTCACCCACACCAAGGCGCTGCTGCGGTGGGTGGTCGAGACCGACGCCGTCCCGGTGCTCGGGATCTGCCTGGGGCACCAGCTCCTCGGCAGCGCGCTCGGCGGTCGCGTGGCGCGCAACCCCAGCGGCCGCGCCATCGGGCTGACCCCGGTGGGACTCCTCGCGGAGGGCCACGCCGACCCCCTCCTCGCCGGGACCGACGGCGCTCTCGCACTGCAGTACAACGACGACATCGTCATCGAGCCACCACCCGGCGTCACGGTCCTGGCGCGCACGAGTGACGGTGCGGCACAGGCGATTCGCTATGGCACGCGGGCCTGGGGCGTCCAGTTCCACCCCGAGGTGACGCCACAGACCTTCGGCCTGTGGAGCGGGGTCACCGACGAGATGCTCACGGCGACGTATGCCGCGGAGCCGGCCCTGCGGCATACGTGGGCTCCGCTGGCGGACCGCTTTGCCGCCCTTGCGGCGAGCTGACTCCGCTCAGCGTTCACCGCGCAGCGCCGCGGCCAGCCGGGGCGCCAGGGGCGAGGCCATGGCCTCTTCGAGCGACAGCGGCTGCCCGTCGGGCCCGGCCAGCGGGACCGACCAGTTCGGGTACTCACGGTTGGTGCCCGGCTGGTTGACGGCGCGTCGGTCGCCGACGAGGTCGGCCAGGGCGTAGCCGAGCATGCGACTGGGCGTCTGGGCCATCCATGCGTGCATCGCCTCGACGTAGGCCGAGGCGTCGGTGCCCTCGGCAAGCAGTCCGCGCGCCTTCATCGCATCACCGACGGCGGCGATCGAGTGCAGCTCCTGCGCCCGCTCCTCCTCGACGGGACGGGTGAGCAGGCCGAGGCGCTCGCGGACGTCGACGTGCTCGAGCGCGAGGTAGCCCGCCGTCGGCGGCAGGTCGTGCGTCGTCACGCTGGAGAAGCAGAGCTCGCGGTAGGCCTCGGGTGGCAACGGCTGCCCGTCGGCCCACTCGAACCACATGATGCTGGTTCCGAGCACGCCACGCTCCAGCAGGTACGCCCGGGTGGAGGGCTCGACGACGCCGAGGTCCTCCCCGATGACGACGGCGCCGGCGCGCTGCGCCTCGAGGCAGAGGATGCCGATGAGCGCCTCGTGGTCGAAGCGGACGTAGGTCCCCTGGGACGGGTTCCCGCCGGCGGGGATCCACCACAGGCGGAACAGGCCGATGATGTGGTCGACCCGGATCCCCCCGGCGTCTCGCAGCACGGTCCGCACCATGTCGCGGAACGGTGCGTAGCCGAGCTCCGCGAGGCGGTCCGGCCGCCACGGCGGCTGGCTCCAGTCCTGGCCGAGCTGGTTGAACTGATCCGGGGGCGCGCCCACGGTGACGCCCCGGGCGAGGGCGTCGGCCAGGCCCCACGCGTCTGCACCGGTCGGGTGCACCCCGACGGCGAGGTCGTTGATGATCCCGAGTGCCATGCCGGCGTCCCTGGCGCGCCGCTGGACCTCGCCGAGCTGCCGATCGAGGATCCATTGCAGCCAGCTGTGGAAGTCGACGAGCTCGGCGTGCTCGGCGCGGAACCTGGCGACACCCGGGCCGGTGACGGTCGCCACGTCCTCGGGCCACGCCGTGTCGGGGAGTCCATGGACGTCGGCGAGGGCGCACCAGGTGGCGAAGGTGGCCAGGCCCTCACCCTCCTCCTCGAGGTACCTCGCGTAGTCCGCGGCACGGCGACCGGCCAGACCCACGCGGTGGACCAGCTCGAGGGCCTGCCGCTTGAGCGTCCACGACGCATCGCGGTCGAGCAGCTCGGTGCCATTGAGCCGGCGGGCCTGCGCGGCCAGCTCGGCCACCGTCTCGGCCTCGTCCGGGCCCAGGCCGACCGTCTCGGGGATGTCCTCGACGTGGAGGTAGATCGGGTTGACGAAGCGTCGCGTCGTCGGGAGGTACGGGGAGGGTTCGAGCGGCACGGTCGGCTCGGCGGCGTGGAGCGGGTTGACGAGCACGAAGTCGGCCCCGAGGTCTCCGGCGGCCCAGGACGCGAGGGTGCCGAGGTCATGGAGGTCACCGACGCCCCAGCTCTCGCGCGAGCGCACTTGGTAGAGCTGGGCCAGCAGGCCGGTCGCCGGCTTCTCGCGCAGGGCGTCCGGCAGCTCGAGCCGCTGGGGGGTGACCACGAGGGTGGCGCTCGTCGAGGTGGACGATCCGTCCGGCCCCTCGACGACGGCCGTGAGGGTGTGCCATCCCGTCGGCAGGTCCCCGGGCAGCTCGACGGTCGCCTCGCCGACCAGCGCACCATCGACCTCGCGCGGCTCGACCCAGCGGTCGACCTGCGGGACGACGCGCTCGGTCCCGTCCTCCAGGGTGGCGACGACGTGCACCTCGCTGCCGTGCGGGAGGTGGACCGGGACCCACGGTGTCCACCCCTCGCGGGCGACGACCGTCGGTGGGAGCACGCGGCGCCACGGCCCGATCTCGTGCTCCGCGAGCGCCCGCTGGGTGCTCTCCTCGTCGTGGGCGTCGATGTCGAGGGCGGCGAGCACGGCCCGGATGCTCTCGGCCGAGACCACGGTGTGCTGGCCCTTCCAGTCCCAGAAGTCGGTGGCGATGCCGACAGCGCGGGCGAGGTCGACCAAGGACTGCGAGGGGGTGGATGGCATGGCTCCCATCCTGCCAAATGACACGGGGTGTGACGGCTCCCGAAGGCCGCCACACCCCGTGTCAAAGGGAGGCTCAGCCTCGGACGCGGGCGGTGCGCAGGTAGGGCTTGATCTCGACGACGTCGTCGAAGCGCTCGCGTGCCTCCTCGGTCGAGACCGTGGGCGGCACGATCACCTTGTCCCCGGGCTGCCAGTCGACCGGCGTGGCGCAGGCTCCGCGGTCGGCCTCCTGCAGGGCGTCGACACAGCGCAGGATCTCGTCGAAGTTGCGGCCGGTGGACTTGGGGTAGGTCATCGTGAGCCGGATGGTGCCCGCCGGGTCGATGATGAAGACCGAGCGCACCGAGGAGGTGTCGCCCTGACCCGGGTGGATCATGTCGTAGAGCTCGGCGACCGTCTTGTCCGGGTCGGCGATGATCGGGTAGTCCACACTCGTCGCGCTGAACTCCTCGATGTCCGGCTTCCAGGTGTTGTGGTCCTCGACCGAGTCCACGGACAGCGCGATCGGCTTCACGCCGCGGTCGGCCCACTTCTGCGCGAGCTGCCCGACGCGTCCGAGCTCGGTGGTGCACACCGGGGTGAAGTCCGCGGGGTGGCTGAAGAGGACGACCCAGCTGTCCTTCGCCCACTCGTGGAAGTTGATCGTGCCGGCCGTGCTCTCGGCGGTGAAGTCGGGGGCCTTGTCGCCCAGGTGAAGCGCCATCGGATGCCTTTCGCGTGGGTGGGTGCGCAGGGCCAACCACCCCACGCCGTATGCCGCGTGCCCACCTTCGCACGGATCCCCCGCCCGGGAGGGGCCCCGTCCACGATGCGAGGTCGCGCTGGCGTCCTGTCCATGACATCGCGCACCGTCCTCGTCACTGGAGCCGCCTCCGGGATCGGTCGGGCCACCGCACTGACCTTCGCCCGCCGGGGCTGGCGGGCGGGTGCCTTCGACATCGACGTGGCCGGCCTGGCGGCCGTCGCCGCGGCGGGGTAGCGCCGGGTCGTCACCGGCCGGCTCGACGTGCGGGATGCGAGCCAGTGGCTGGAGGCTCTCGAGGCCCTCACGGAGGGCAGCGGGGGCCGGATCGACGTGCTCGTCAACAACGCCGGCATCCTCCAGTCAGGGCCGTTCGCCGAGATCCACCTGCCGGCCCAGCAGCGGGCGGTCGAGGTCAACGTGACCGGCGTCCTCACGGGCTGCTGGACGGCATACCCGTTCCTCAGGGCGACCCCGGGCGCGCACGTGGTCAACCTGTGCTCGGCCTCGGCCATCTACGGACAGGCCGAGCTCGCGACCTACTCGGCGACGAAGTTCGCCGTGCGCGGACTGACCGAGGCACTCGACCTGGAGTGGGAGGCCGACGACATCACGGTGAGCGCGGTCTGGCCGCTGTTCGTGGACACGCCCATGGTCGAGGGCATGGACGTGGCCGCGAAGCGGCGCCTCGGCGTGCGCCTGGTGGCCCAGGACGTCGCCGGCGAGATCGTGGGACTGGTGGTCCCGTCGGAACGGCGAATCCCGTTGCCGCGCACCGTACATCGTGCCGTCGGAGTGCAGGCGCGAGCTCTCTTGGGTGCCTCGGCGATGGGCCCGTCGTGGCTCAGCCGCGCGGTGAACCGGCGCCTCTCGCGCTGACCCGCACGAGCGCCCCGACGATCACGGCGAGGCCGCCGAGGAGGATCGCGAACTTCACGAGCGCGGCAAGCGTCGCCAGGGGCGCGAGGACGTCGACGAAGGAGCCACGCAGGGCGGTGAGGAGCGCGACGTTCTCCACGACGTCCGCGGCGGCCGCGACCGGGACGAGGGTCGCTAGCCGCACTCCGGTGCGGCGGAGACGGCCGGTGGCCGAGCGCGCTGCAAGCTGGAGCGCAGCCCATAGGGCAGTGGCATAGGCCGGGATCCAGAGGAAGTCCCAGCGCGTCTGGGCCCTTGCCGCGGCCACGCCCTCCACGCCCCAGTCGTTCATGACGGCGGTGAAGCGAGGGCCGGTGCCCGCCAGCTCCAGGGCCACGATGCCGTGACCACGCGCGGTGAGGACGGATTCGAGGGGAGCCAGCCGCACGGCATACAGGGCCACGGTGACCAGCAGGCTCAGGGCGAGGGTTGCCCACAGCACACGGCGAGACACGGGCAGTTACTCCCCTCCCTGGGCGAAGATGTCGAGCCTTTCGGACCGCAGCGACAGGTCGCGAATGCGCTGCCAGACCACAGCGCGGGGCACATCGACCTTGAGCGCTCGCAGGCATACCTCGAGACGTTCCGGCCGCTCACCCAGGAAGGTGACGGCCTTGTCGAAACTCTGGCCCAGGGTCACGCCGTAGGCGCGAACGGCCTTGCGGGCGCCGGCTGTCAGCGCGACCCTGTCGGGCCTCATCATCGCGAGGTCGATGAGGTCGCGGCTGAACGCGGACGTGTCTGCCCATCGGTCGTCGTTGGCGAGCAGCTTGGTGGCGACCTGGTCGGTCCGCGTCAGGATCCGGACTCCGTGGACCTCGTCGTCCGTGGAGGGAGTGTCGAGTGCGATGCGGCCCTCATGGATGACCTCGAACTTGATCGCAACCCCGGCCACGAGAAGGGAAGCCCGGATGCCGTAGCCGTCGACGACAGGTGCGCGAGCCAGCGTCAGCTCGCGTGTGGCGAGGACGTCCAGCCCCTGGTCCCTCACCATCTGGCGCAATTGTCGGTAGGAACGCTGGTCGGAGACCAGGAAGTCGATGTCGACCGACTCGCGGAACTCACCGTTGGCGAGGACGAGCGCGGTGCCACCCCCGAACCAGCAGTTGTGCTCGGCCAGGAGTGGTGCGTCGAGCATCGACAGCACCTCGGCCACCCGCTGGTGGTGCCGGCGCCTAAACAAGGAGCCGACCGTTGCTGTAGGTGTCCGCGAGGTGCTGGACGAACGCCTTCTCCCGATCGGTGAGGGTTTCCTGATCGAGGTGTCGCCACCCGCGTTCGTAGAGGTTGAGAGCCTCGGCTTCGGTGACGGTGGTGCCCGCGTCCGTCTGCCATGCCAGCGTGCGCAGGCCGGGGTAGTCCCCGACCGTGACCGACCGCGTCTGGGCCGATGGAGGGTCGAGAATCGGAATGACGAGGTGGAGGCCGAGGGCGGCAGCGACGTTGATGTAGGCGCCGATGGTGACCGAAGGGTTGCCCGTCTCGATCCGGTGCAACGTGACGCGCGAGACGCCGGCAGCTTCGGCACAGGCGACCGCCGTGACGCCCAGGGCCTTCCGTCGTTCACGAACCCGGGCGCCCAGCCGTTCGAGGTCCGCCTGCTGGTCGGAACTCATGCGCGGACTGGGTGCTGGCATGTTTCTCATTGTAGATGTTTCAGAGCGGATGTCAATGATGAGAAACACTGCGCAGTCCGCGCAAGCAAGGACTAGCCGAGGCCGAAATCCTCCACGCCATGCGGGCCCGCGAGAATTTCCTGAGGTGATGACAATGCCCCGCACCGTTGAAGGGATCCTTGCCCACGCCGACGAACTCGCCGCGCGCTTCGAGGATTACGAGCCGAACGCTGGAGACGAGCTCGACGTCATGGCGATCAGGCAACTCCGGGCCGCCGTCGCCGAGCAATCGGCCGCCGAACGACACCTGATCAGCGCCGTCAAGACCGCCCGCGAGGCCGGCATGTCGTGGGCGACGATCGGGACTTTCGTCGGTACCTCAGGAGAGGCAGCGCGCCAGCGGTACAGCAGCCGAGTGCCCTGACGGAAAAGGCGAGCAGGGGTGCTCCGCGACCGCATCACTGGCCGGTGATTCGTGCGGGAGCTCCCTAGACGTTGAAGCGGAACTCCACGACGTCGCCGTCCTGCATGACGTAGTCCTTGCCCTCCAGGCGCGCCTTCCCGGCGGCCTTCACCGCCGCCATCGAGCCCGCCTCGTCGAGGTCGGCGAAGGAGACGACCTCGGCCTTGATGAAGCCCTTCTGGAAGTCGGTGTGGATGACCCCGGCGGCCTGCGGCGCGGTCCATCCCTGCCGGATCGTCCACGCCCGCGACTCCTTCGGTCCGGCCGTGAGGTAGGTCTGCAGACCGAGGGTGTGGAACCCCACGCGCGCCAACTGGTCCAGCCCCGACTCCTCGGCCCCGAAGGACTGGAGCATCTCGAGGGCGTCCTCCTCGGACATCTCCATGAGGTCCATCTCGAGCTTGGCGTTGAGGAAGACACAGTCCGCCGGCGCGACCGACGCCGCCAGCCGCGACTGCAGCTCCGCGTCGGCGAGCTGGTCCTCGTCGAGGTTGAAGACATAGATGAAGGGCTTGGTCGTCAGCAGCCCCAGCCCCGAGGCCAACTCGAGGTCGACGCCTCCGGCTGCGCCCCCGGCATACAGGGTGTGCCCGGCCTCCAGGACCTTCTGGGCGGCAAGAGCGTTGTCCAGCAGGGGCTTTGAGTCCTTCTTGATCCGCGCTTCCTTCTCGAGGCGCGCCACCGCCTTCTCGAGCGTCTGCAGGTCAGCGAGGATGAGCTCGGTGTGGATCGTCTCGATGTCGGACTCCGGCGAGACCCGCCCATCCACGTGCACGACGTCGCCGTCCTCGAAGGCCCGCACCACCTGGCAGATCGCGTCGGCCTCGCGGATGTTGGCGAGGAACTTGTTGCCCAGCCCCTCCCCCTCCGAGGCACCCTTGACGATGCCGGCGATGTCGACGAAGGACACCGTCGCCGGGAGGATCCGCTCGGACCCGAAGATCTCGGCCAGCCGCCCGAGCCGGGCATCCGGCAGCGGCACGACGCCGACATTGGGCTCGATCGTCGCGAACGGGTAGTTCGCGGCGAGCACGTTGTTCTTGGTCAGGGCGTTGAACATCGTGGACTTGCCGACATTGGGCAGTCCGACGATTCCGATGGTGAGGGCCACAAGAGCAAGAGTTTAGTTGTACCCGGTCAGGACGTTGGTAGCAGCGCGCCTGCTTGAACGAACGAGAACCTCCGGATGGGATGTGGCTTGTCTAAGGCCCACTCCAACCCGGAGGTTCTCGTGTCCCACGGTAGTGC
>Ga0056909_1000292_pt1 | contig 60201 bp, 67 predicted proteins | sample EBPBio102011_DNA_FD_62115 | JGI IMG/M metagenome (GOLD analysis project Ga0056909, IMG submission 62115) | Wastewater treatment Type I Accumulibacter community from EBPR Bioreactor in Madison, WI, USA - Reactor 1_1/10/2011_ DNA | ecosystem: Engineered > Bioreactor > EBPR > Anaerobic-Aerobic >... | reverse complement strand
TATGTGACCAGCGTCTGCTGGTCGCCCACGCTGGAGGCCTGGCTGGGCCTCGGCTTCCTCAAGGACGGTCGCGCGCGGCATGGCCAGACGGTGCGGCTGGTCGATCATCTGCGCGGTCGTGACGTGCTGTGCACGGTGGAAAACCCGGTCTTCCTGGACCCTGACGGAGGGCGGATGCGTGCCTGAACTGATCGCGAAAGCCCCGCTTGACGGGCAGGCGCCGCTGGCGCTCGCGGGCGTGACCCTGACGCCGCTGGAAATGCGGGAGATCTGGTCCATCGCCCTGTTCCCGGGTCAGGCCAAGGCGGCGGACAAGGTGCTGAAGCCGCTGGGGCTGGCTTTCCCGGCGCCGGGAACCTTCACCACCGGCAAGGCCGGGGCGCGGCTGGTCTGGACCGGGCGCGATCAGGCCTTCCTGTTCGGCGCGACGGCGCCCGAGGGCCTGGCCGGTCAGGCGGCGGTGACAGACCAATCCGATGCCTGGGCGGGGTTTGGGCTGATGGGCGCGGGGGGCGAGGCGGTTCTGGCGCGGCTGGTGCCGGTCGACCTGCGGCTGGCCGCCTTTCCGGCGGGGGCGGCGATCCGCGCGCCTTTGAACCACATGTCCAGCGTGATCCTGCGGACAGGTGAGGGATTCGAAATCTACTGTTTCCGCTCGATGGCCCGCACGGCCTGGCATGAGCTGGCCGAAGTGCTGCACCGGCTGGCGGCGCGGGGCGCATAAACGGTGTGATCGGAAGATTGTTCCACCGTATCTGGTAGCCGTGGCACGAAATACCGGCGAAAAGCGGCCGGTTGTTACAATTGTCACTGGCGCGTCACAGCGCGCGTGTTTACACAGAACCTGAAGCAGAGTTTCAGGAAAGCTGAAAACATGGCCCCCGATGGACAGATCCTCGCCCCGAATGTCTATGATGCAGAAGCCATTCCCGATGCGGCCCGCGCCGAGATCGACCGGCTGCTGACCTCGGGCGATCTGTTCCGCTACACCGCCCCCAAGGATGCGCCGGTGGCGCTGCTTGAGGCGGAATTCGCCGCGCTGATGGGGTCGCGCTTCGCGCTGGCCGTTTCGTCCTGTTCGGCGGCGCTGTTCCTGTCGCTCAAGGCGCTGGATCTGCCGCGCGGGGCCAGGGTGCTGATCCCGGCCTTCACCTTCGCGGCCGTGCCCTCATCGGTCGTCCATGCCGATTGCGTGCCGGTACTGGTGGAAGTGGGTGAGAATTACCGCGTCGACATGGCGGATTTCGCGGCCAAGCTGCCGGGGGCCGATGCAGTGCTGATCAGCCACATGCGCGGGCACACCAGCGACATGGATGCGATCATGGCGCTGGCCGATGCGGCGGGCCTGCCGGTGATCGAGGATGCGGCGCATTCGCTGGGCACGGAATGGCATGGCCGCAAGATCGGCACGATCGGCAAGGTCGGCTGTTTCAGCTTCCAGAGCTACAAGATGGTGAACGCAGGCGAAGGCGGCATCCTGATCACCGACGATCCCGAAGTGGCGGCGCGGGCGATCATCATGTCGGGCGCCTATGAAGAGAACTGGAAGAAGCATCCCGGCCTCGCCAATTCCTGCGCCCATTGGCAGAACAAGTTGCCGCTGTATAACCTGCGGATGCAGAACCTGTCGGCGGCGGTGATCCGGCCGCAATTGCCGCTGTTGGCCGAGCGGGTGGAAAAGGGCCGGGTCAACCATGACCGCGTGGCCGAACGCCTGAACGCCTCGCCCTGGCTGACCGTGCCCGAACCGCTGGGGCCGGAACTGCGCGCGCCCGATTCGATCCAGTTCAACCTGAAAGGCGACTGGTCGGATGACGAGGCCCGCGCCTATCAGCGCGCCACCAAGGCGCGCGGGATTTCGGTGCAGGTCTTCGGGCTGAGCGAGGGCAATGCCCGCGCCTTCTGGAACTGGCAGTTCCTGGGCGATGTGGAAGACATGCCGCGCACCCGCGCCATGCTGATGCGGGCCTGCGACGTGCGCCTGCCGACGCGGCTGACCGAGCTGGAACTGGACTATATCGCCGAGGCGCTGGTGTCTGCGGCGGTCGAGGTCAAGGGCTGAATACCCGGGCGCGGGGTCATTGAAGGCTAAGGCCCGGAATTCTTGAAAATCCGGGCGCTCACAGCACCGACAGGGTTTCCCCCATCCAGGGCCAGGCCGCGCGCAGCGGGTCCACCACTTCGGTGCTGATCCGGGCCCGCAGCCGGGCGGCGATCTGGCCCGGAACTTCCTGCAACACCCCCGCCCGGGCCGAAAGCGACAGGCTGCGCCCGAAGGGCTCGAACGGCAGGGGCTGCACCTGCACCCGGTCGCGAAAGCGCCGCGCCTTGTGCAGCGCCAGCGGCGTCAGGATCGCCCAGCCCGCCCCCGCCGCGACCATGGCCAGGATGGCGTGATAACTGTCGAGTTCGAAGCGCGAGGCCGGGCGCAGGCCCAGCCGCGCCAGATGGGCGCTGATCTGGCGGCCCATCAGATGCCGCGCGGTGTAATGGATCAGCGGCAGGTCCCCGGGCGCCTGGCCGGGCGGGGTGACCGCGACGAAGGGTTCGCGCAGGATCGGATGCACTTCGCGCCAGCCCGCCTCGGCTGCGGGATCGTCGGGCAGGTCGGCGGTCACCGCCACATCCAGCGCGCGGGTTTCCAGAAGGTCGATCAGCCGGTGCGAGGGGCCGGTCTCCAGCAGGAAGCGGCAGCCCTTCAGCGCGACCGAAAGGTCCGACAGAAGATGCGGCGTCACATCGGCCTCGAAATCCTCGATCATGCCAAGGCGCAGCGTCGTGAGGCCCGCCAGATCGGCCCGGGCCAGTTCGGCCCGCGCCTCTTGCGCCGCGTTCAGCATGACCTGGGCATGGCGGCGGAACATCGCACCCGCGGGCGTCACCTGAAGCGGCCTGGCCGAACGGTCGAGCAGAGGGGCGCCAAGCGCGGCCTCAAGGCCGGAAAGCTGCTGGCTGACGGCCGAAGGGCTGACGCCCAGCCGCCGCGCGGCGGCAGAGATCGCGCCTTCCTCGGCCGCGGCGAGGAAGACTTCGATCCCCCAAAGGGTGACGCGGCCTTCGGCCTCGGCCATGCGCAGCCTCTTACAGCTTTGAGAGCTTCGCCTGCAGTTCGGCCAGTTGCTTCTTGATATCGGCGATGTCGTCGGGCTTGCCTTCGCCCTCTTCCTCGCGCGCTGGACCAGACGAGGACCAGCCGGGCACCCCGCCCATCATGGTCTTGAGAAAGGCTTCCTGCTGCTTGCGCAGCGCGTCAAAGCCCGGCACCGCGGCCATCGGATTCGGGAACGAGGCCAGATTCTCCATCATCTTCGACTGGCTGTTGCGCAGCATCTCGAAGCTCTGGGCCAGGAATTGCGGCATGACCGACTGCATTCCGGTGGCATAGCTGCGCACCAGATCGGTCAGCACATCGACGGGCAAGACGTTTTCGCCCTTCGATTCATGCTCGGCCACGATCTGCAGCAGATATTGCCGGGTCAGGTCATCGCCGGATTTGAGATCGACGATCTGCACCTCGCGGCCCTTGCGGATGAATCCGGCAATATCCTCGAGCGTGACGTAATCGGAGGTTTCGGTGTTGTAGAGGCGCCGGCTGGCATAGCGTTTGATCAGCAAAGGCTTTTCACTATCGGCCATTCTGCGGTCCTCCCCCAATTTGCAGTCGCAGAGAAGCTTAAGGGCGGTGCGGCGCAAAAAGCAAGGGCGGGCTCAGCGAGCCCGCCCCTGTAATGTCACGTTGTCCGGGCCTTACTTGGCGGCCGAGGCAACCTTCTTGGCGACGGTGGTCACGTCGGCGGTGGCTTTCTGCACGGCGGCAGAAGCTTCGGCCGACATGTCCTTGCCAGCGGCCAGCATCAGCTCGACGGTTTCCATCTGCACCTTCTTCGCCACTTCGGCGAAGGCGGCCAGGTTCTCGGCAGCCATCTCGGCAGCGGCCGAAGCGAAATCGGTCGCGGCCTTGGTGTAGTCGGCCGGGTCGGCCTTGGCCTTGGCGACGTCGCCGATCTTGGCCAGCGCGTCTTTCGTCCACTTGGACGAGATTTCGGTCGACTTTTCAGCCGCATCCAGAGCGACCTTGGCGAATTTCTCGCCGAAAGCAGCCTGGCTCTTGAAAGCGTTCTGGAAGGCCGAGGCGTCCACCGGGAACGCCGCCATCATGTCTTGCATCACTTTGGTGAAGTCGGGGGTCTTGGTCATTTCGGTAACTCCTGAGGAAGGGTTCGCCTGTTTCCTGAACATCATATACATGCTGCGGCGCAGCATTTCAAGTTTATTTCTGCAATGCAGCATTATCATGGGCGGATCACGCCGCGATGACGCGCAAGTTTCGGGCGAGTGACGCGACGGCAGTCGGGCGGCGGGTGCAAGTCGTTGAAGCATCAGCCTTTCGCAGATGCGGCATTTCCCCCGGGGAAAGACCGCGGGCGGCGCGCCGAGCCCCAGCCCGGCCCGCACCGCCCGGACGCCGGGAGGCGGGCTTCGGAAAAGCGCCTGTCCGCCCTGCCGCTGCGTCAGGTTTCACCCGCCGGGCCGCGCGCGCGGCGAATCAGCCGCTCATCACCGGGGCGCGGGGCAGCACATAGGTGCCGGGCGCGGGGGCCAGCACCGCAGCGCCATCGCCGGGCTGGCGCGCCTTGACCATCGGACCCGAGGATTTGGCCAGCCAGGCCCCCCAGCGCGGCCACCAGCTTCCTTCGGTGAAATCCGCCTCCTTGAGCCAGTCTTCCGGGGCGCCCTGAACGGGGGCGTCGCTGGTGTAATGGCCGTATTTGCCCTTGGAGGGCGGGTTGATGATCCCGGCGATATGGCCCGACTGCGACAGGATGAAGGTCTTGTCCTTCGATCCCATCTGCTTGACGCCGTTGAAGCTGCCCCGCCAATGGGCGATATGGTCGGTCTCGCAGGCAATGGCGCAGAGCGGAACTTTCACATCGGCCAGGCTGACCGGGCTGCCGAAGACCTTGAACGTCCCCTTCGCCAGACCGTCCTGCTGGCACAAGCCGCGTAAATATTCGACGGCCATTGTCGCGGGCAGGTTGGTGCTGTCGCCATTCCAGTACAGAAGGTCAAAGGCAGGCGGCGCCTCGCCCAGCATGTAGCTTTTGATCGCGGGCGAATAGATCAGGTCGTTCGAGCGCAGGAACGAGAAGGTCCGCTGCATGAACAGGCTGTCGAGAATGCCGTCCGCCGCTGATTGCCGCTCGATTCCATCAACGAAATCATCGTTCAGGAAGACGCCGACTTCGCCCGGATCGGAGAAATCGGTCAGGGTGGTGAAAAGCGTGGCGGTCTTGACCGTCTTGTCGCCCGCCTTTTGCAGATGGCCGAGGGTCAGCGACAGGGTCGTTCCTGCGATGCAATAGCCGACCGCGTTGATCTGCGGCTCGCCGGTGATGCGGCGCACCTCGGCCATGGCGCGGATAAAACCGTCGCGGATATAGTCATCCATGCCGATGCCGGCATAGGAGGCGTCGGGATTGACCCAGGAGACGACGAACAGGGTGAAGCCCTGGTCGACGATCCATTTGACCAAGGAATTCTGGGCCTTGAGGTCCATGATGTAGAATTTGTTGATCCAGGGCGGAAAGATCAGCAGCGGCACCTTGTGGACCTTTTCGGTCGTGGGCGCATACTGGATCAGCTCGAACATATGGTTGCGATAAACGACCGAACCGGGGGTGGTGGCCAGGTTGCGGCCGACCTGGAAGGCCTGCTTGTCGGCAAGGGTGACGATCAGCTCGCCATCATTGGCCTCGATGTCTCGGACAAGATTCTCCAGGCCCCGCACCAGGCTTTCGCCATCGGTCTCGACCGCGCGTTCCAGCGCGTCGGGATTGGTGCCCAGGAAATTCGTCGGGCTGAACATGTCGACGATCTGGCGGGTGAAATAGTCGACGCGGCGGCGATCCTCTGGTTGCAGAGTTTCCATGTCGGACACTGCGGTGGTCAGTGCCTCGGCATTCATCTGGTACTGCTGTTTGAGGAAGTTGAAGAAAGGGTGCGTTTCCCAAAGCGGGTTACTGAAGCGACGGTCCTTGGGGCCGGGATCGGGCGGCGCCTTGAATTCGCCCTTGGCCAGAACCTGCTGCGCCTCGACATAATGCTTCAGCGTCTTGCCCCAATAGCCGATCTGATGTTCCAGAACGCGGGCGGGATTCTGCATCATTTCCGCAAGATAGGCGGCGGCGGCCTTCATGTAGACCTCGGATGACGGGCCGCTCAGCGCCGGATCATGCGGTTTGCGCCGGGCCAGCGCGGCGGCCAGCCGCTTGGACAGGTCATCCATCCGGGCAAGGTTGACGTTCAGCCGCTCCTGTCGCAGGGAAGCCTCATCCTTTGGTCCTGCTGGTGCTGCGTCAGCCGAAGCAGTTGTCTTGCTCACCTTTCCCCCCTAATCTTGCTGCTGCGCAGCATACACCACCGGACACGGGCAGGGACATGCGAAGCATCGCCGGGGTCCCTGTCCCGGGTAAGGAGACGAGATGAAGTATATGGCGACCTATGACGTCATGGAAAGCGCCCGCAACACGAATGAGTGGCTGGGCGCCTCGGCACGGGCCTTTGCCAGCTATCCGATCTTTGCGCTGTCGATGAACCCGTTCCTCCCGCTGATGGCGGCCTGGGGCGAGGTGACCGAACGCAGCTTCGCGCGCATGATGGTCAAGCCCGACTGGGGCATCCGCTCGATCGTCGGCCCCGACGGGCAGGACCATATCATCGACGAGAAGACCGTGGTCGAGAAGCCTTTCGGCAATCTGGTCCAGTTCTTCGTGCGCCGCCGGGCGCCCATGGCCCGCAGGATCCTGCTGGTCGCGCCCATGTCGGGCCATTACGCCACGCTGCTGCGCTCGACCGTGGCCTCGCTTCTGCCCGATGCCGATGTCTTCGTGACCGACTGGCACAATGCCCGCGACATTCCCGTCAGCGAGGGCAAGTTCGATGTCGAGGATTACACGCTCTATCTGGTCGAATTCATGCGCGCGATGGGGCCGGACACCCATGTGATCGCGATCTGCCAGCCCGCGCCGCTGACGGTTGCGGCGGTGGCCTATCTGGCCGAGGAAGACCCCGAGGCGCAGCCGCGCAGCATGACGCTGATCGGCGGCCCGATCGACCCCGATGCCGCCGCGACCGAAGTGACCGATTTCGGCCGCCGCGTGACCATGGGGCAGTTGGAACATCTGGCGATCCAGCGCGTTGGTTTCCAGCACAAGGGCGCCGGGCGGCTGGTCTATCCGGGGCTGCTGCAACTGGCCGGATTCATGTCGATGAATGCCGACCGCCATTCCAAGGCCTTTTCCGAGCAGATCCTGCGGGTGGCGCGGGGCGAGGCGGGCGATCACGACGCCCATAACCGCTTCTATGACGAATATCTTGCGGTCATGGACATGGCGGCGGAATTCTACCTGACCACCGTCGAGCGCATTTTCAAGAACCGCGAGATCGCGCGCAACGTCTTTACCGTCGGCGGCAAGCGGGTGGATATCGGCAAGATCACCAAGGTCGCGGTGAAAACGGTCGAGGGCGCGAATGACGACATCTCGGCCCCGGGCCAATGCGTCGCCGCGCTGAAGCTTCTGACCGGCGTGCCGGAGGCGAAGAAGACCAGCCATCTTGAACCCGGCGCGGGCCATTACGGCATCTTCGCGGGCAAGAGCTGGCGGCTGAACATCCGGCCTCTGGTGCTGGCCTTCATCGACGCGAATTCCGGCCGGTCTGCCCCGAAAAAATCTGCGCCGATCAAACTGGCTTCGTCGAACTAGGCGCGCGGGGCCGTCCTTCGGCGAAGGATTGTGCGGCCCTAACGCAGCAGCAGCGGCCCGGCCAGAAAGCTGCGCAGGGCCGCTGTGACGGTGTCGGGCTGTTCAAGCTGCGGCACGTGCCCGGCCTCGACGATGCTTTCAAAGCGCGCCAGCGGCATCAGCCCGGCCAGAAACTCTTGCCGCCGCGGCGGCACCAGACGGTCCTCGGCGCCGGCCAGGATCAGCGCGGGCAGGCGCAGCTTGCGCAGGGTCTTCTGCTGATCGGGGCGGCGCTGCAGGGCGCGGGTCTGGCGGATATAGCTGGCCAGTCCCAGCCGCAGCGCCATGTCGGCGCAAAGCGCCAGAACCTCGCCGCGCCATTCCGTCGCGGCCAGCGCCGTGGCGGGCAGGTCCTGCGCCAGCGCCTCGGCCAGACGCCCCGCCCGCGCCGTCACCAGCCTGGCCTCGCGGCTTGCGGCCACGGCGGGCGGCTCGGCCAGGGGATCGGTCGAGACAAGGGCGATGCGGCTGACCCGTTCGGGCGCGCGGCGCAGGATGTCCAGCGCCACATCGCCGCCAAGCCCATGGCCCAGCAGCGCGAAACGCGGCGGCAGGGCGGGCAGGGCGGCCAGGCTCATCTGTTCCACCGTCTCGGCGCTGTTGGGCAGGATCACCGTCACCGGCCGGTCTGCGCCCAGATCGACGATCTGGGGCATGAAGCCGCGCGCATCGGCCATGAACCCGGGCAGGACGATCAGCGGATCGGTCATAGCCCGTGCGCCCAATCCAGGATCAGGGCGACGGTTTCCTCGGTCTGGCCGGGGGAAAGGATATCGCCCGCGATGACATGGCTCCACGGGTCGTCGCCGGGGCGCATATGGCGTTCCTCGATGCGGACCGGGCCGCTCCAGGCCCCGGTGACGGGCCAGATGGCGGCGGGGTCGATCACATGGTCTTCGGGCGAATAGAAGACCAGAAGCGGCGCTTTGGCCTGGGCATAGTCCAGCCCGCGCGCCGCGCGCAGCAGGGCCGCCATCGGAAAAGCGGCGGCAGAGGGATATTCGGTCGTCCAGTATTTCGCGTGGTCGGGGTTTTCCGGCGTGAAGCCGATGGTCCTGCCCGCCAGCCACGGGCCCCAGATCCGGGCCCAGGGCAGGTCAAGAATGATCGCGGCGCGGTTCTTGACGCGAAAATTGGGCGAGATCATCACGATCCCGGCCAGATCGGCATTCATCTGCGGGTCGGTGGCGGCAATCGCGGCCAGCGTGGCCCCGGTCGAGGTCGCGATCACCAGAACCCGTTCGCCCAGCCTGCGGCCGATGGCCAGCGCTTCGGCAGTATCCTCGATCCAGTCGCCTGCCGTGGCTTCGGCCATGGCGGCGGATCCGCGGCCATGACCGGCGAGCCGGGTGTAGAAGAGGTTCGCGCCAAGGGCCTTGGCCACTTCGTCCGGGACGGGGCGGATTTCCTGAAGCGTGGCCGAGAAGCCGTGCAGATAGACGATGGAAAGGGGCGTTCTGGCGCCTTTCGCCCCGGCCCAGAGGATGCGCTTGGCCGTGCCTGGGGTGATGTCGGGGAAGCGGGCTTCCTCTGCCGCAAGATAGGCGTCAAGATCATCGGGCAGGGCTGCGGCATCGAAGCTGATCGTGCGGTCGACCGGCTCGACCGGGGCGAGCGCCCAGCCAAGGCCGATCATCGCCAGCAGGATCAGAAGAATCGCGCCCGCCCGGCGCATCCTAGGCGCGGTCCAGCACGTCGGCGACCGAGGCGGCGATCAGCGCCAGACAGTCGGGCGTCGAGAAACGGTGGTCGGCATCGCGCATCAATGTCAGGCGGATGTCGGGGCCGCTGGCATGGTCCAAAAGGTTCAGGGCAACCTGCGGCGGCACATCGGTATCGGCGGTGCCTTGCAGGAAACGCACGGGGAAGGGCAGGGGCAGGGGCGCGGTCAGCACGCGCTGCTGCGCGCCATCGTCGAACAGCTTGCGGGTAAAGACATAGGGCGCGCCATAATCCGACGGCAGCGCGGTCTGGCCCGTCGCCAGCACGTCCTGCCGCTGCGCTTCGGTCAGTTCCTCCTCCCAGGTCCGGGTGGTGAAATCGGGCGCGGCGGCGATGGTGACAAGGCCCGCGATACGGCCCGGCGGCAGGGCCCTGGTCATCAGAAGAGAGATCCAGCCACCCATGGACGAGCCGACCAGGATCTGCGGGCCCACTGTCTGCGCCTCGATCATGGCCTGGGCATCCGCCGCCCAGTCGCCGATGCAGCCGTCCTCGAATGCGCCCGAGGATTGGCCATGGCCGGAATAATCGAAACGCAGGAAGGCATGGCCGCGCGCGCGGGCCCAGTCTTCCAGAAACACCGCCTTGGTGCCCTGCATGTCTGATTTGAAGCCGCCGAGAAAGACGATGCCGGGGGCGGTTCCGTGCGTTCTTGCATAGGCCAGACGGCGTCCGGCTTGCGTCATGTGAAAGTCGGGCATTGGGGTCTCCTGTCGCGGGCAGCCTAGCCCGCGTCGATCGACTGCGCCAGAACCCGGCTGATCTGGTTGAGCGGCAGGCCCGATTCCTCCTTCCAGCGGTTGAACGCGGTCTGGATCGCCTTCATCGCTTTTGCCGAGGTGGCGGGGCCGGAGATGACATCTTCCGCCTGCAACCGCGCCACCACGTCGCGCGACAGGATATAGCCCTCTTTGCCCATCACCCGCAGCATATAGGCCCCGGTCGAGCCGCCAAGACGGCTGAAGCGCGTGTTCAGATCGGCGAGAAGCCCGGCAAAGTCACTGACCGGCCAATCGGCGACGCGGCGGCCAAGGCCCGGATGGGCGGCCAGTTCGGCCCCGTTGTCGCGGATCGCCACGATCTTGGCGCCCGAGCGGATGACGCGCGGGTCCGAAAGCAGGGCGTCCAGCGCGTCGCCTTCCATCATGGCGACGCGGGCGGGGGCGAAGCCGTGGAAGGCTTCTTCGATGCCGGGCCATTTCGCCTCGACCACCGCCCAGCTGATGCCCGCCTGAAAAATGCCGCGCGCCATCTGCGCCAGCCAGCGGTCATCTTGGATGGCGGCGATCTCTTCGGCGGATTTCACCGGCATCGCGCCTGCAAGCACGGCCTCGCGGCTGCCCTTGCGGGCGATGGCGATGTCCAGGATTTCGGCGAAGCTGCGCATGACGGCCCCACAGGCGGATCGCCCCACGCTGCCAGATCGGCGACGGGGCGGCAAGGCGGGGCTTGACGGCGCCTGCGGGCAAAGGCAATCAGTCGCCCGACATAACCCGCAACCGGGCGTTTCGTAGGCGCCAGAACGACGAGGATCAGGCCATGGCCCAAATCTCCCTCACCTTCCCCGATGGCAACAAGCGCGACTACCCCGCAGGGGTGACCGCCGCCGAAGTGGCGCAATCCATCGCGCCCTCGCTGGCCAAGGCCGCGATCTCGGCCCAGGTGAACGGCAAGCACTGGGATCTGCAATGGCCGATCACCGAAGATGCCAATATCAGCCTGAACACGCTGAAAGATGACGGCCCGGCCTTGGAGCTGATCCGCCATGACTGCGCCCATATCATGGCCCGCGCCGTGCAAGAGCTGTGGCCCGACACCAAGGTCACCATCGGCCCGGTGCGCGATTACGGCTGGTTCTACGATTTCGACCGGGCCGAGCCCTTCACGCCGGAAGACCTGGGCGCGATCGAAGCGCAGATGAAGAAGATCATCAACGCGCGCGAGCCGGTGCGGACCGAGGTCTGGTCGCGCAACGCGGCGGTCGAATATTACCGGGGCAAGGGCGAGAAGTTCAAACTGGAGCTGCTGGACCGCATCCCCGAAGGCGAAGACATTCGCATGTACTGGCATGGCGACTGGCAGGATCTGTGCCGGGGGCCGCATTTCCAGCACACGGGCCAGGTGCCCGCCGACGGGTTCAAGCTGACCCATGTCGCGGGCGCCTATTGGCTGGGCGATGCCACGCGGCCGATGCTGCAACGCATCTATGGCCTGGCCTTCAAGAACCGCGACGATCTGAAGGCGCATCTGCACATGCTGGAAGAGGCCGCCAAGCGCGACCACCGCAAGCTTGGGCGCGAGATGAACCTGTTCCACATGCAGGAAGAGGCGCCGGGCCAGGTGTTCTGGCACCCGAATGGCTGGACGATCTACACCACGCTGCAAGACTATATGCGCCGCCGCCAGCGCGCCGATGGCTATGTCGAGGTGAACACGCCGCAGGTGGTGAACCGTAAGCTCTGGGAAGCCTCGGGCCATTGGGAAAACTACCGCGAGAACATGTTCATCGTCGAAGTGGACGAGGAAGGCGCGCGGGAAAAGGTCATCAACGCGCTGAAGCCGATGAACTGCCCCTGCCATGTGCAGATCTTCAATCAGGGCATCAAAAGCTATCGCGACCTGCCGCTGCGCATCGCCGAGTTCGGCTCTTGCGCCCGCTACGAACCTTCTGGTGCCTTGCATGGCATCATGCGGGTGCGCGGCTTTACCCAGGACGACGCGCATATCTTCTGCACGCTTGAGCAGATCGAGGCCGAGAGCCAGAAGTTCATCGAATTCCTGGCGCGGATCTATGCCGAGCTTGGCTTTGACAAATGGCGGATCAAGCTGTCGACCCGGCCGGAAAAGCGCGTGGGTTCCGACGAGATCTGGGACAAGATGGAGGCGGCGCTGGCCAATGCCGTCACGGCGGCGGGGCACAGCTATACGATCTTCCCCGGCGAAGGTGCCTTCTATGCGCCCAAGCTGGAGTTCGTGCTGACCGATGCCATCGGCCGCGACTGGCAATGCGGCACGCTGCAACTTGACCCGAACCTGCCCGAGCGGCTGGATGCCGCCTATATCGGCGAAGACGGGGCCAAGCACCGGCCCTTTATGCTGCACCGCGCCGTCCTGGGGTCGTTCGAGCGTTTCATCGGCATGATGATCGAGAACCATGCCGGCAAACTGCCCTTCTGGCTGGCGCCGCGTCAGGTGGTGGTGGCCTCCATCGTCTCGGATGCCGATCCTTTCGTGACCGAGGTCGTCGAGGCGCTGGTCAAGGCGGGCGTGCGGGCCGAGGCCGACCTGCGCAACGAGAAGATCAACTACAAGGTGCGCGAGCATTCTGTCGGCAAGGTTCCGGTCATCCTTGCGGTGGGGATGAAGGAAGTTGAGGAGCGGACTGTTTCAGTCCGCCGACTGGGTGAAACACGCACCGAGACAATGGGCTTTGAGGCGGCGGTGGCCGAATTTGCCAAGGCGGCCCTGCCACCCGACTTGGCCTAGGGCCAAGCCACTGATCTGAAAGGAAAGGCCGTCGCGCAGCATCGCGGCGGCCTTTTCGCTACGGCGCAAGGGAATTGCGCGTTACGCGGTCACGAAGAAATTTTCTGGCCGTCTGACGCGTAATGCGCCCGGGGGTCGGACCCGTAAGGAAGGCCGTATCGCGAATGAGGCGATGCGGAAACCTATCCAACGGGGAGACCCAGACATGACGATCCAAGCGAAAACCCTGGCCGTGGCTTCGGCGCTGGCCTGTGCGATGACCGTGCAACTGACCGGCGCGGCCAAGGCCGAGGAGATGGAGAAATGCTTCGGCGTGGCTCTGGCCGGGCAGAATGATTGCAAGGCGGGCGAAGGCACGACCTGCGCCGGGACCTCGAAGGTCGACTATCAGGGCAATGCCTGGAAGCTGGTCCCGGCCGGCACCTGCACCACGATGGAACTGCCTGCGGGTAAGGACGGCATGGCGCGGATGGGCAGCCTCGAGGCCCTCGATCGCGACATGATGTAAGCGGCCTTGGCCGATGCCGGGGGGCTGTCTGCCCCCCGGACCCCCCGAGAGTATTTGCACCAAGATGAAGGGCGAGACATGTTCGATCTGATCGAGGGCGGTCTGCCCCTGCGGCCCGGCGTGGGCTACAAGCCGCAGCATTTTCCCGCGCTGCTGGACGATCCGGGTGCGGTGGGCTGGCTGGAGATCCATGCCGAGAATTACATGGGCGCGGGCGGGCGGCCCCTGGCGCAATTGCGGCACCTGGCCGAGCGCTTTCCGATTTCGGTCCATGGCGTCGGCCTGTCGATTGGTGGAGAGGGCGCTTTGGATGAAGACCATCTTGCACGGCTGAAGGCGCTGTGCGCCTGGCTGAACCCCGCGAGCTTTTCCGAGCATCTGGCCTGGTCGACCCATGACGGGGCCTTCCTGAACGACCTTCTGCCCTTGCCCTATACCGCCGCGACACTGCGCCGGGTGGCCGATCACATCGACCGCGTGCAGGAGGTGCTGGGACGGCGGATGCTGTTGGAAAACCCGTCCTCCTACCTCGCCTTTGCCGAGGCCGAGATGGCCGAAGTTGAATTTCTGCAAGAGATTGCCCGGCGCACCGGGTGTTGCCTGCTGCTGGATGTCAACAATGTGCATATCAGCGCGGTGAACCAGCGGATGAGCGCCGAGGATTACATCGATGTCTTCCCGCTGGATCTGGTGGGCGAGGTCCATCTGGGCGGGCATCACGAGGATGTCGACGATGCCGGCGCGCCGCTGTTGATCGATAGCCATGCCGCGCCGGTCGATGGCCGGGTCTGGACGCTGTATCGCCGGGTCATCGCCAGGGGCGGCGCGAAGCCGACGCTGATCGAATGGGATGACGATGTGCCGGACTGGCCGGTTCTGGCGGGCGAGGCGGCCCTGGCCGCGGCGGTGCTGGAGGGCGCGCGATGAGCGAGGCCGGTTTCGTCGCGGCGTTGTTGGACCCGGAACTGCCGGTGCCGGCGGGCTTGGTCGATCCCATGGGACGGCCCGCCGGGCGGCGCTTCACCGTCTATCGCAACAATGTGGCCGGTGGGTTGACCAAGGCGCTGGAGGCGGGGTTTCCGGCGGTGCGGAAACTGGTGGGTGAGGCGTTTTTCGCCGCGATGGCCGGGGTCTTTCTCCGTGCCCATCCGCCGAAAAGCCGCATCCTGATGCTGTATGGCGCGGTCTTCCCGGACTTCCTCACCTCTTTCCCGCCGGTCTCGCATCTGCCCTATCTGCCCGACGTGGCGCGGCTGGAGCAGGCGATCCGCGAAAGCTATCACGCCGCCGATCATGTGCCTGCCGACCTGACCGGAGTCGCACCGGAAGACCTGCTGGCCCGCCGCCTGCGCCTTGCGCCTTCGATGCGGCTGCTGCGGTCGGACTGGCCGATCCATGCGATCTGGGCGGCGAATATGGCGGGCGGGCCGAACCCTGTGCCGGGGCCGCAGGACGTGCTGGTGCTGCGGCAGGGATTCGATCCGGTGCCGCATCCGCTTCCGCGGGGCGGCGCGGGCTTTGTCGCGGCGCTTTTGGCCGGGGCGACCCTGGCGGATGCGATCGAGGCGGGCGGCGACGGATTCGATGCGGGCGGGGTTCTGGGGCTATTGCTGGCGCAGGGCGCGGTTTCGGGGGTGGAGGGATGCTGATCTGGACGCGGGTGACAGGGTTGCTCAACCGGCAGGATGCGCTGCTTGCGACGCTGGCGCGGCTGGTCTTTGCCGGGGTGCTGCTGGGCTATTTCTGGGCCTCGGGCCTGACCAAGATCGGTGCGGGGCTGTTCTCGCCTTCGGCTGGCGCCTATGCGCAGATCTTTCCACGCCAGCTTGAGGCCGCGGGCTATGACGCCTCGCAACTGGGTGGATTCGCGACGTTGGTCGTGCTGGCCGGCACCTGGGCCGAACTGCTTTTGCCCACGCTGATCGCCCTTGGTCTTGCGACGCGGCTGGCGGCGATGGGGATGATCGGCTTTGTCGCCGTGCAGAGCCTGACCGACATCTGGGGCCATGGCGCGGCGGCGGGGGCGTGGTTCGACCGCGCCTCGGACGGGCTGATCGCCGACCAGCGCGCGCTTTGGTTTTTGCTGCTGGTTGTTCTGGTGCTGAAAGGCGGCGGGCCGCTGTCGCTTGACCGTCTTCTGGGCAGGCTGTGGCCCTCGCGTGCTGAATAGTGCCAAATTCCTTGATTTTCTGGTCCGAACTGGCATTCTGAGCCTTAGTAACGACAGACTTTCTGACTGCCTCTCTCTGACGAAAGGCCGAAAGACCTGGCGGCTACGCCCGGGGCAATGACGCCGACGGGAAGTTTCGAATGGGGAGAGACGGAATGCCGACGGGCACCGTGAAGTGGTTCAACGCGACGAAAGGCTATGGGTTCATTGCGCCGGATGACGGCGGCAAGGACGTGTTCGTGCATATCTCGGCGGTCGAGCGCGCCGGGCTCAAGGGTCTGAATGACAACCAGAAGATCGGCTACGAGCTGCTTTCGGGCCGTGACGGGAAGCAGTCGGCGGGCGAGCTGAAGCTGCTTTAGGCAGCCTTACGCCGTCAGCGCAGCCTCGGTTTTCGCATCCCAGCCCAGGTGCCAGCGGTCCGCCCTGATCACGGGCCGTTTCATCACTGTGGGCTGGGCAGCGATCTGCGCCTCGGGGTCCGAGGCCTTGAGAAATTCATTGAAGCCGCGATAGGTGGTGGACTGCTTGTTCACCGCGGCGTCGCCGAATTCACCCACGATTTCGGCAATTTCCGCCGGGCTGAGCGGCTCGGCCCGGATGTCGCGGAAGCTCACGTCGCGACCGGCCCGTTCCAGGGCTTTCAGCGCCTTTTTGCAGGTGTCGCAGGTCGCAATGCCATAAAGGATCATGGGCGGGCCTTTCCGGGGCAAGAGATTGTCTCACGCAGAGACATGGGGTGGGCGCAAGCAAAATCAAGCACTTGGCCTGCTGCCTTTCATCTTCTGTTAACATATGGGCGCCGCGCCGCAAAGGCCGCCGCTGCGTGATGTGAAACCGTTTTCGCGCCTGCGCGTTGTGATCGCAAATCCCTGTGGCCGTTTCGGCCCCCCATAACAGGAAGCGACAGATCATGCGCAGCCTTTCCAAGCCCCTTTTTCTGGCCACCGGCCTTGCGACCGGCCTGGCCTTTGCCGTGCCCGCCCGGGCGCAGACCGATCTTGGCGATGTCGTTTCCGGCGTCGCGCAATCGCTGATCCGGCAGGAGCTGGACAAGAACGCCTATATCGCCGCGCGCGAGGCCAATACCATCGCGGCCTATCGCGACTATCTGGCCAAGTTCCCCGACGGGATCTATCGGGTGAATGCGCAGAATGCCATCGCGCGGCTGGGCGGCACGGCCGAGCCGGGCGCCGCCACCGCCGCCCAGGTCGAGGCGCGGCTGGGCATCACCTTCAACCAGCGTGTCGCCGTGCAGCGGCAACTGACCCGGCTGGGCTACAGCACCTATGGTGCCGATGGTGTCTGGGGCCGCAACACCCGCTCGGCGATTCTGGCCTGGCAGCGCGACAGCGGCCAGTCCGGCACCGGCTATCTGACCCAGGCGCAGCTTGAGACGCTGCTTGACGGCGGCGCGGTGGTCACGCCGCCCGTCAACCCGCCCTCCGGCGGCGTGCTGACCGCGGCCGAGACCGAGGCGCAGCTTGGCCTGACGCGCAGCCAGCGCATCACGATCCAGAGCCAGCTTACCAAGATCGGCTATAACACCGGCCTGGCCGACGGGCTGTGGGGCAGCCGGACGCGGGCCGCGATTTCGGCCTGGCAGAAGGCGAACAAGCAGACCCAGACCGGCTATGTGACCGGGGCGCAAGTGACGCTGATCGCCAAGCAGGCGGGCACCGTCACGCCGCCGCCCGGCGAAGGCACCGGCAATGCCGCGCTGGAGGAAAGCCTCTTGGGCCTGACCGTATCGGAAAAGGTTGCCCTCCAGCGCGGGCTGACCCGGTTGGGCTACAGCACCTATGGCGCCGACGGCGTCTTCGGCCGCAACACCCGCACCGCGATCGCCGCCTGGCAGCGCGATGAGGGGGCGACGGTGACGGGCTATCTGACCGCCGATCAGGTGCGGCAGATACGGGTGGATGCCGGGGTGTGAGGATGAGCCCTGCCCTTTGGAAACCGGGGGCGGGGCCGCTGCGTCCTATTCCGCTTTCCTGCGCAACCAGTCGGCCAGATCGCCGTCTTCCATCAGGCCTTGCGCGCAGCGGATGATGATCTGGCCGATTTCTTCGGTGTCCCAGAGGGGCGTGATGCCGTTCAGCACAAGGCAGGCATCCATCACCCGAAAAGCGGTGCGCTTGTTGCCATCGTTGAAGCAATGGCCCCGCGCGACGGCGACCGCATAAGCGGCGGCAAGGTCGAAGATGTCGTTTGCCATGCCGTAGGCCAAGCGGTTGTCGACCCTGGCAAGGGTTGCATCCAGCGATTTGTCCCGCGCCCGGCCCGAAAGTTCGCCCGGGTTCAGGATGGCGTCGTGCAGGTGGTCGACCAGTTCGACCGACAGGAGGACGTAGGTCATTTGTCCTTCAGGTAGTCCAAGACAGGCTGCACCCGTTCGCGGCTGGCCTCGATATAGGCCATCACTTCTTCACGTGTGGCAACCCGGTGCGCGCCCGTGTCCACCGCCGCCTCGGGGACCAGGTAGGCGACCACGGCCGAGTTCTTGAGGATCGCCACCGGCTTGCCGCCCGCGCGTTCCAGAACCTTATGCGGCTCGCGCAGCTCGGTGATGGTGGCGATATGGGGAGTGAGGAGGCGGGTCATGGCGGTGCGTCGGGCGAGGGTGTGAGAAGGAATGTATATTGGAATAGGTATTTTTGCAAGGGTGAGCGGTGGTGTCCCGCGCCTTGCGCGAGGAGACGCGGGTAGGGTGCGTGATTTCACGCACCTTGGCGATGGGCGTGGTGCGTGCGGGCACGCACCCTACGGCTTGCTGCCGGAATGGTTTCAGGGCCGTGCGCGCAAATCACCGTTTATCCGGTTGCGACGGGGAAAGAAGAAATCAGCCGCCAGACGGCATAGCAGAAAATCACAGCCCAGATTGCCGATACCAGCAATGTCGAGAATTTCCAGGCCCGCGCGCCCCGCTTGGAGATGCCAAGCCCCGGCCCGCCGCCCTTGATGTGTGGAAAGACCTGATCTGCGTCAATTCGTGTAGGTTTCGGACCTTTGCCGTTATTGCCCAGATCTCTTGGCTCGTATTTCCAGACCCACAGATCCCGCACGGATTTGAGAGCATCGAAGGCGGCGACAACCGACCAGTTTGTCGCGACAGAGGCAAAAAAACCAACAGCCGAAACAGCCGCGACAAAAGCAAAAATACTCCATTCCTCGATGAAGGCGGGCTTGTTTTCGATGCCGATGATCAGCGCCACCGATGCAAAGAGGAATGAGTTGAGGGTGACAAACCAGCTCATGCGATGGTTGATCAGGTCATTCTCGTGCACGACATATTCCCGAAAAATGCGATACATTTCCAGGGCGTGCTCCGGACTGCCATCTGCCAGAGGGTTTAAGGTCCATTCTCTTGGATCTGCCGGGGGGGCGCCCGCAGGCGCCTCCCCTTCGGAGTTGGACTTGTTCATGCTCTACCTCATTACATTTTCAAGTAAAGGGCGCTAGTGGATGAAAATTGCGAAGAAAACTGGTCCGGTTACCCCCAAACCTCCACAAACTCCCGCCACTCGCCTTTCGACATGCCGGACGCTTCCTGTCCCACTATCTCCCCCGCCAGCCGTCTTTTCAACACCGCGATCGCCTTGGCAGAAAGCGTCACGCCGCCCATGCGGTAATCCTCGAATGCGGCGAAGGCCAGGGGCACCCAATCCTTGACCGCCTGGGCAATCGCCTCGGCATAGACGCGGATTTCGTATTGGGCATGGGCATCGGCGCGCAGGCGCAGGAAGTGGAACAGGTTGTGCAGGTCCACCTTCCAATACCATTGCGTATAGACATTGGCGGGCAGGTTCATGCGGGCCAGTTCGCGGGCAAGGCCCTGCTGGCCCTCCTGGCTCAGCATTGCCTCGTAATGGTCATAGCTGCGGTTGGCGTCGGATTTCAGCATCTCCAGCACGCGCGCGGCCTCCTCTCCGGTCAGAACCTCGCCCCGGCCCTGGTTGTTCACGGTGGATTGCGCGGCAAGCTGTTCGGGCGCGGGGATGTAGAATTCGCGGTCAAGGATGGAATAGCGCGCTGAGTATTCGTTGACGTTGGCGGTGCGGTGGCGGATCCACTGCCGTGCGACGAAGACCGGCAGTTTCACATGCAGCTTGACCTCGCACATCTCGAACGGGGTCGAGTGCCAGTGCCGCATCAGATAGCGGATCAGCCCCTCGTCATTCGAGACATGCTTGGTGCCGGCGCCATAGGAGACGCGGGCCGCCTGCACGATGGCACTGTCATCGCCCATATAGTCGACAACCCGGATGAAGCCGTGGTCGAGGACGGGCGTGGCACGGTAAAGATGCGCCTCCATCCCCTCGGACACCGCCCGCAGGGTCTGGCGCGGCGTGGCGCGGGCGGCTTCGATTTCGGCCATCTGGTCGGGTGTCAGGGGCATGGGCATGGCCTTTCTTGCGTCGCAATGAGTCGGGTGTAACCATATCTGGTATGGGCGCGCTGGCAAAGCGCAGGATCAAGCGTGATGCTGGGCGGCAACGGGTCGGGCGAAACCTGTGGACAAACCGTTTCCGCTTTGACTTACAAGGGGTTTGACGGCAACCCTACAGCGGATTGTTGCAATTTTCCGGGTACGCGACCATGGCACGACGCATTCTTTCCTCACTTCTATGCGCCGGTCTTCTGGCCGGGTGCGGCGGCAACCCGTTCCTTACGGAAGATGACCCGGGGACGGATACCGGCGGTGGCACGACGGATATTCCCGAGGCGCTGCGGACGAATGTGAATGACGTTCAATATGATGGCCTGACGCTTCAGATCGCCATGGACGGGCTTGATAGCACGCCCACGATGGTGACCTTTGACCGCTATGCCGCCCTGGACGTGCCGGGCTATCAGGCGTTCAAGGTGCAGGAAGACGCGCTGGACCGGATGTTCGTGGCCCTGGCCGCGGAAAGCCAGGACGGCGCCACCCGCGCGGTTGCGGTCGCCGATGGCGGCCAGTTCCAGCGCTATTTCGGCGGCGGGTTCTATGAGCGCGACGGGGCCTATGACAAGCCGGATATCGGACCGGGGCCGGGCGCCGGGCAGGTGTCCTATGCGGGCAACTATGCCGGTGTGACCAATGTCAACGGCACTGGCGCCGATCTTATTCCCCCGGCGCCGGGGACCGACCCGGCGCTGCTGCCGGATCAGCCGGCGCGCGTGACGGGTGATATCTTCATGAACGTGAACTTCTCGGACAACCAGGTCAACGGCACGATCTACAATCGTGTCATTGTCGACAGCGGCTTCACTTTGCTTGATGTGATCCTGCTGCCGACCACGATCGCGACGAATGGCACCTTCCAGGGCGATGTCGAGGGGCCGACGCCGAATGAAGCCGTGGTGACCGGAAACTATGGCGGCATCTTCGGCGGGACCAATTCCAGTTCGGTCGCGGGGGTGGTGCATCTGACCGCGTTCGATGCCGGATTGGAGCGAGAGCAGGAACACGGCGTCTTCGTGCTGACGCAATGCGGCCTGCCGGGCGATGCGGCGATCTGTTCGCAAGTCTCCCCCTAAGCGGGATGCGGCTTCCGGCCCCTGTCCAGGCAGTTCTGGCCGTCCTCTGCCTGATCTGTGCGCTGGCCTGCGGCACTGGCCCGGGGCAGGCGCAGGGCCTGACGCTGCGCGAGATGCAGATCGCGGCTTTCGCTGCGGTCGAGGCCGGGGACGAGGCCTCTGCCCGGCAGATGGCCCTGGCGATCCTGGACCGGCACCCGCGCGATGCGCTGGCGGAATTCGTGCTGACGGTGACCGATCTGCGCGGCGGCCGGCTGGAGGAGGCCCGCAAACACGGTCGGTTCGCGTTTCGCTATGCCGAGACAAGGCAACAGAAATTCCAGTCGGCGATGATCTCGGCCGATATCGCGGACCGTCAGGACAGGCGCATCGCGCTGCGCTACTGGCTGCGGCAGGCGGTGGCGCAGGCCCCCGCCGAACCCCTGCGCGCGGCGGCGCTGAAGGTGCTGAACGAAGAGCGCCGGGCGGCGCCGGTGAGCTTTGGCCTGAGCTTCGGCCTTGCCCCGTCAAGCAATGTGAACAACGGCAGTTCCTCGCCCTATAGCGTGATCGACGGCCTGCCCATCGTGGGCGTGATCAGCGACGAGGGCCAGGCCCTGTCGGGGTGGGAAGGCAGCCTGCGGCTTTCCTTTGGCCTGCGCCTGGCCGAAACCGCGCGGGCGCGGACGGAACTGACCTCGAGCCTGTCCTTCTACCGCATCGCGCTTTCCTCCGAGGCCGCGCGCAAGGCGCCGGACTTCTCGACCGGGGATATGGCGGACACGGTTCTGATGCTGGGGCTGCGCCATGCCATGCTTCTGCCCGGCGACAAGGCCAAGCTGGACCTGACCTTCGAGGCCGGGCGGGGCTGGTCTGGGGCGGGCACGGGGCGAGACATCTATCGCCTGGGCCTGCGCCAGAGCCGCGATCTGGGCGAGGGGCGGGGATTGATCCTCGGGGCTGATCTGCAATGGACTGCGCCCGACATCGCGACCCGTGCCGATTATCGGCGCGGCAGCCTGACGCTGGGCTATCTTGCGCCTTTGCCCTCGGGCGACACCGTCTATGGCGAGTTGTCGCTGAGCGACACGGCGGCGGGTGCCGGGACCGATGCGACGTCGCGCGAAGGGCAGTCGGCGATGCTGCGCGTCGTCTGGTCGAAGAAAGACCCGCTGGGGCCGTTCAGCCTGTCCGCTTCGGCAGGCGTCCAGTTTGCCGATTACCCCGATTATCGCCTGGGATTCATCACTGTGCCGGGCGGCAGGCAGGACACCAGCGGCTTCGCCGAAGTGACGCTTGGTCTTGACAGCCTGTCGGCGGCAGGGTTCCGGCCGGTGGTCAACCTGCGCGCGCTGGAGACAAAGTCGAATGTCTCGATCTTCGAGACCCGCGATCTGAGCCTGGGGTTCAGCCTCTCGCGCGAGTTCTGACCCCTCGCTGGCTTGTCCTTTGCGGACAGGGCGGGCAGGATGGCCGCTTGACGCAACCTTGCGGGGCAGATCATGCAGATCAGATATCTTCACACCATGGTCCGGGTGCTGGACCTGGAGAAATCCATCGCCTTCTACGAGCTTCTGGGTCTGGAAGAGACGCGGCGGCATGAAAGCGAGGCGGGGCGGTTTACGCTGGTGTTCATGGCGCCGCCCGGCCAGCCGGATTGCCCGGTCGAGCTGACCTATAACTGGGATGGCGACGAGGGCCTGCCCAGCGACAGCCGCCATTTCGGCCATCTGGCCTATGAGGTCGAGGATATCTACGCCTTTTGCGCGCATCTGCAGGAGAATGGCGTACTGATCAACCGCCCGCCGCGCGATGGCCGCATGGCCTTCGTGCGCTCGCCCGACAATATCTCGGTCGAGATCCTGCAGATGGGCACCGCCCTGCCGCAGCAGGAGCCCTGGGCCAGCATGGCCAATTCCGGGCATTGGTAATGGCGGATCAGGGACCGGTCAGAAGGACCAGAGACTGAACTGGTCTTCGCCGATCTGCCGGGCTTCGCGCAGGGTCAGCCTTGGCGCGTCGGCCAGGGCCGAGATGCCCAGCGGCCCCAGAAGCGGGCGGGCCTCGGCCCCGAGCAATCGGCCCGCACTGTAAAGCGCAAGATCATCGGCCAAGCTCTGCGTGACCAGCGCAGCCGCCAGGGTGGCCCCGGCCTCGACCAGCACGCGCGTCAGCCCTTCCTGCGCCAGCAACCGGAAAGCGGCTTGCAGATCAATGCGCCCCTCGGCCGTGGCGCGGCAGGGCAGCAGCCTTGCCCCCACGGCCTTCCAGGCGCGGCGGTTCGCTTCCGGGGCGGCGTCGGTGTGCAAAAGCCAGACCGGATGCGCCCCGGCGCTGCGGCCAAGGCGGCTGTCGGGGGAATGGGACAGGCGGCTGTCCAGGACAAGGCGCAGCGGCTGGGCCGTGCCGCCCAGATGGCGCACGGTCAGGTCGGGATCATCGGCCCGGGCCGTGGCGCCGCCGACCAGTACCGCGTCATGGGTCAGGCGCAGAAGGTGGACATGGGTGCGGGCCTCGGGCCCGGTGATCCAGCGGCTTTCCCCCGATGCCATGGCGGTGCGGGCATCCAGAGAGGCGGCGAGTTTCAGCGTCACGAAGGGCAGGCCCCGCGTCACCCGTTTGAGGAAGCCCTGGGTCACGCGGGCGGCCTGATCGGCCAGCACGCCCTCGGTGACGGAAATGCCGGCCGCGCGCAGGATCGCATGGCCGCCCCCCGCCACGCGCGGATCGGGATCGGTCAGCGCGGTGACGACGCGGGTGACGCCCGCCGCCACCAGCGCCTCGGCGCAGGGGCTGGTCTTGCCGTGATGGGCGCAGGGTTCCAGCGTGACATAGGCGGTCGCGCCGCGCGCGGCCCCGCCCGCCTGGGCCAAGGCGATGCGTTCGGCATGGGGCCGCCCGCCTGGGCCGGTGGTGCCGCGGCCGATGATGCGGCCGTCCTTCACCAGAACGCAGCCGACGGACGGGTTGGGCCAGCAACGCCCAAGGCCCCGCGCCGCAAGGCGCAGGGCATGGGCCATATGGTCCCCGTCTGTCAAAGGGCCGCTCACTCTTCGGGCTTTTCGCCCGGGCGCAGCTCGCTTACGAAGCGGTCGAAATCGCCCGCAGCCTGGAAGTTCTTGTAAACGCTGGCAAAGCGCACATAGGCCACGGTGTCGATCCGGGCCAGGCTTTCCATGACGATATCGCCGATCTGCTTGGAGGGGATGTCGGTTTCCCCCAGGCTCTCCAGCCGCCGCACGATGCCAGAGATCATCTGGTCGATGCGTTCGGGGTCGATCGGGCGTTTCTGCATCGCGATGCGGATCGCGCGCTCCAGCTTGTCGCGGTCGAAATCCTCGCGCTTGCCCGAGGATTTGATCACCACGAGATCGCGCAGCTGCACGCGCTCATAGGTGGTGAAGCGCCCGCCACAGGCCGGGCAAAAGCGCCGCCGCCGGATCGAGACGTGATCCTCGGCGGGGCGCGAGTCCTTCACCTGGGTGTCGATATTGCCGCAGAATGGGCAGCGCATCGCCCCCTCCTTGCTTTTTGTTATTGGCCTGCCTCAGAGTCCGGGGGTGGGCCCCCGTGATTGCCACCGACTATAGGAGAGCCGCCTGCATCTGGGCAAAGGGGAAATAGCGCCTACCGCATCTGGGAAGGTGGGTGTGGCGGGCAAGACTCACGCCGCTGTGACGCCGGGTTCTGGAGTTTTCTGCCTAGACTTGCGCGGAACATGCAACAGGGAGAGATGCGATGACACGGATGACCGCGGCGGATTTCGACCAGGAATTGCTGGAACTCTATGACTTCTACGCCCATGGCAAGATCAGCAAGCGCGAGTTTCTGGACCGGGCGGGCAAGTTCGCGGTGGGCGGGCTGACGGCGACGGCGATCCTGTCGATGCTGTCGCCCGATTACGCGCTGGCCGAGCAGGTGAGTTTCAATGACCCGGATATCGTGGCCGATTACGTCACCTATCCCTCGCCGCAGGGCAATGCCGAGGTGCGGGCCTATCTGGTGCGGCCCGCCGCAGGGCCGGGCAAACTGCCCGCCGTGCTGGTGGTGCATGAAAACCGCGGCCTGAACCCCTATATCGAGGATGTCGCCCGGCGTCTGGCAAAGGCGGGCTTCCTGGCGCTGGCGCCGGACGGGCTGACCTCGGTGGGCGGCTATCCCGGCAATGACGAGAAGGGCCGCGAATTGCAGGCCACGGTCGATCCGGCCAAGCTGATGAACGATTTCTTCGCCGGGGTGGAATGGCTTCTGGCGCATGACGGATCGACCGGAAAGGTCGGCGTGACGGGCTTCTGCTATGGCGGCGGCGTCGCCAACGCCTGTGCGGTGGCCTTTCCCGAACTGGGCGGCGCGGTGCCCTTTTATGGCCGCCAGCCCAAAGCCGAGGATGTGCCGAAGATCAGATGCCCGCTGCTGATCCATTATGCCGAGCTTGATGAGCGGATCAACGAGGGCTGGCCCGCCTATGAGGCGGCGCTCAAGGCGGCGGGGACGCGCTATGAGGCCTATATCTACGAAGGCGTGAATCACGGCTTCCACAATGACTCAACCCCCCGCTATGACGCGACGGCGGCGGAACTGGCCTGGGGGCGGACGGTCGACTTCTTCAAGGCCAATCTGGCTTAGGCCCGTCGCCCGGGGGGCAGCACAGGGCGGCGGCCCCCGGGGGATATGTATGCCAGGATGAAGATCGCCGTCGCAGGCACGGCAAGTCTTGCGTGGACCCCGTCATTTTCGTGTTACCTTTCCGTGCATGGAACAGCGACTCGGCCTTTGCCTTCTGCTGGTGGCCAGCCCTGCCTTGGCAGAGGGGCCGATTGCCGAGGTGATCTGCGCCCCGCGGGCCGAGATGGTGCAGCGGCTTGAGAAAGGGCAGGGGGCGCAGTTGCGTGGCATGGGAATGCGCAGCGAAGAGGCGGTGATCGAGGTTTGGGCCGATGAGAAGGGCGACTGGACCCTGGTGCAGAACTGGGTCTCGGGCCAGTCCTGCATCTTGGCCATGGGCGAAGCCTGGCAGGGGCTGGAGCCGCCGCCCGCCTAAGTATCCGTCGCCTGAAAGTCCGTCGCCTGAAAATCCGCGCGACGTCTAGTTGCAGGCGGTCTGCCAGGACCGGCTGTCGAAATCCCAGCACTGGCCAATGCTTTCCTTCAGCCCGTAGATCCCGTCCAGCGGGTTCGAGGCCGTGCCGTTGTCGCAGGTGAGTTGCGCCTGAAGCGCCTCGCCCTTCAGGACATTGACGCCGCCTTGCAGCGGCTGGGTGCTGTCGGGGTCGCGCTCGGCCGAGGTCCAGACTTCGTATGTATAACCCTGGTTCTGGAAGGCGACGCTTTCCCAGATGCTGCTGCCGATGCCGGGCCAGGGCGTATAGGCGACCGTTTCCAGCGGTTCGGAGATGGTCAGGTCCGGCTTGGCCCTGGCGCCGTAGGAATAGATCAGCGCATCGCCCATATGGCAGACGGTCAGGGATTTCTTGCCGATCTGGCAGGAGAAAACCATCGCCCCGGCGCTTGGGCAATCGGCCAGGGCGGGCAGGGGCGCAAGGGCAAGGCAAAGCGTGGCGAGGCCACGCGAGCGAGGACGAAGGGACATAGCGCGTCTCGGGTTCGGGGTCCGGGTTCCCCGCAGACTGCGTTGCAAAGGGGGAGGGGCGCAAGGTCGGGAAAGCCCTTGCGGCCCGCGAGGCCAGCATCAGACCGTCACTTGCCGCCCTTGCGAGTTTCCTTGTTTTCTTCCGACAGGGGCTTGGAACTGGGTTTCGGCATTCCTTTCCCGTCACGCGGCTGCGAGGTCTGGGCACCGGGTTTGGGGCTGGGTTTGGTCGCCATCACCGTCTCCTGCAGTTGGGGTCGGCAGGTCAACGGCAGGCGCGGCGGGCGGTTCCCCGGGGGCAGTCAGGAATGAGTGCGACAGGCGCCACCCGCATGATTCGCTGCGGCAACCAGCGGACGGCAGGTCCTAGCCGAACATCCTGTCGCCGTTCTGGTCGATCATCTGCTTGGCCTTGGCCAGCGAGAAGGCGGTCGCCTCTTCCAGCGAGGCCATCGTATCGGCGCGGACAAGCTGGTGGGTCTTGCCATCCTTTTCGATCCGCGCGGCGACGCGATAGACGGCGCCTTCGCGGATCGGGGCCGGCGTGATGGCAAATTCCTTGTAGATCTCGGCCCCCGCGGCCTTGGGCGCGGGATTTGCGTCGGATCTGCCGCCAAACAGGCGCGAAAGCCAGGACATGCGACCTCCTATCCCGCCGCGCGGATCATATCGAGCCAACTTCCGGCAGTGGTCGCATCCTCGATCCGAAGCGTGATTTCACCCTTGGTCGTCAGGCGGGCGGCAGGAAAACGCGCCAGCACCGCGTCAGCGTCCAGACGGCCCCGGCGCAGTTCCGGCTTGCGAATATAGGCCAGAACCCAGTCAGCATGGGGGGCTAGGGCCAGGCACAACTCTTCACCGCGATGTATGCGCAGGCTGTTCTTGAAACCCTGCTCATGGGGGTGGAGGGTGAAAGCGCCCGAGGCGGAAAAGCCTTCGACAAGGATGTCGAAGGCTTCTTTCGCCCCGGCGGCGACGATTTCGTCGCGCAGGTCTGGGATGTTCAAGCCCGGCTCCTTACTGATCCAGGAAGCTCCGCAGCTTGCGGCTCCGGCTCGGGTGTTTCAGCTTGCGCAGCGCCTTGGCCTCGATCTGGCGGATGCGTTCGCGGGTGACGCTGAACTGCTGGCCCACTTCTTCCAGCGTGTGGTCGGTGTTCATGCCGATGCCAAACCGCATCCGCAGCACACGTTCCTCGCGCGGGGTCAGCGAGGCGAGGACGCGGGTCGTGGTTTCCTTCAGGTTTTCCTGAATGGCGGATTCCAGCGGCAGGATCGCGTTCTTGTCCTCGATGAAATCGCCAAGCTGGCTGTCTTCCTCGTCGCCGATCGGGGTTTCCAGCGAAATCGGTTCCTTGGCGATCTTCATCACCTTGCGAACCTTTTCCAGCGGCATCTGCAGCTTTTCGGCCAGTTCCTCGGGCGTGGGTTCGCGGCCGATTTCATGCAGCATCTGGCGGCCGGTGCGCACCAGCTTGTTGATCGTCTCGATCATATGGACCGGGATGCGGATCGTGCGGGCCTGGTCGGCGATGGAGCGCGTGATTGCCTGACGGATCCACCAGGTCGCATAGGTACTGAACTTGTAGCCGCGGCGGTATTCGAACTTATCGACCGCCTTCATCAGGCCGATATTGCCTTCCTGAATAAGATCAAGGAATTGCAGCCCGCGGTTGGTGTATTTCTTGGCGATGGAAATCACGAGACGCAGGTTCGCCTCGACCATTTCCTTCTTGGCCTGACGGGCCTCTTTCTCGCCCTTCTGCACCTGGTTCACGATCCGGCGAAACTCGGCGATGTCGACGCCGACATATTGCGAGACCTGGGCCATCTCGGCGCGCAGATCCAGCACCTGGTTGCGCGACTTTTCGAACAGCACCTGCCAGCCGCGCCCGGCCTTGGCGGCCATGCGGTCGATCCAAGTCGGGTCCAGCTCGTAGCCCTGATATTCGTCGATGAATTCGCGGCGGTTGATCCGTGCGGCATCGGCCAGCTTCACCATGTTCGAGTTGATCGACATGATGCGCTTGTTGATGCCGTAAAGCTGGTCGATCAGCGCTTCGATCCGGCTGTTGTTCAGATGCAGCTCATTGACCAGCAGCACAATTTCCGAGCGCAGCTTCTGATAGGCGGCTTCCTCGGCCGCCGAATAGCGGCTGGTCGAGGAGAGCGTCGCATTCATGCGGCTTTCCTGCATCTCGGCCAGCTTGCCGTAATCGCGCGCGACGATGGCCAGGGTTTCCAGAACCTTGGGCTTCAGCGCGGCTTCCATCGCGGCGAGGGACAGGTTCGAGCCTTCCTCGTCATCATCCTCGGCGTCTTCGCGCATGATCGGATTGCCGTCGGCATCCAGCTCCGGCTCGGAACTGGCGGCGCGGCGCGGGGCTGCGGCGGGGGCGGCGCCTTCAAGGTCCATGCCTTCCAGCGGCGGGCCTTCCAGATCCTCGTCGCCATCCAGGCTGCGCCCGAAGGTGGTTTCAAGGTCGATCACGTCGCGCAGAAGGATTTCTTCGGACAGCAGTTCGTCGCGCCAGATCGTGATGGCCTGGAAGGTCAGCGGGCTTTCGCACAGGCCCGCGATCATGGTGTTGCGCCCGGCCTCGATCCGCTTGGCGATGGCAATCTCGCCCTCGCGCGACAGTAGTTCCACCGACCCCATCTCGCGCAGATACATGCGCACCGGGTCGTCGGTGCGGTCCAGCGTCTCCGACGCGGCGCCCGCCAGCGCGATTTCGCGCGACGAAGAGGTTTCGACTAGATCGCCCGAAACCGGCGCCTCGCCTTCCTCGGCCTCTTCATCCTCTTCGGCGACGCGGATGCCCATCTCGTCAAGCATGGCGAGGATGTCTTCGATCTGGTCCGAGGAAGAGCTGTCCGAGGGCAGAACGGCGTTGAGCTGGGCCATGGTGATGAAGCCGCGCTCGCGCGCATCGGCGATCATCTTGCGGACGGCGGCCTGGCTCATGTCCAGCGAGATTTCGGCCTCGTCGGTCTCTGGCTTGACGTCGTCGGTGTCCTTCAGGGCCATGGGGATTCCTTCGGTCTGTCAGCGAATCACAAGAGAGCTGACGAATCAATATCTCGAATCACGGGGAGATGAACCCCGAATCAGTTTACGGGCGGTTGCGTCCGCCCTTGGAGAAGTCGATCGAGTCGCGCAAGCGGCGGGCGCGCTCAAGTTCTTCGCGATCCAGTTCCACTCCATTGGGGGCGATCAGCCCCTCGGACTTCTGTTCCTGCGGCCCGCGCGCGGCGGCATGGCGGGCCTCGGTCGCCTTGGACAAGCGCCAGGTCAGGCCTTCATCGGCCAGATGCGCCACGTCCTGTTCGGCTTCGGCCAATTCGTTGCGATGGGCGCGAAGGGCCATGAGGCTGGCGAGATCAGTCTCGACACATGCGGCGGCGAATTCCGCATCGGCCCGCGGTTGCAGCGCCGGTGCGATGCGGACATGGGGATTGGCCTGCAGCCGGTCAAGGGCGGCGGGGCTGTCGGCGGCCACCAGATCGGCGCAATCGGCGGCATGGGCATGCGTCAGCAGCAGGTTGCGCAGGCGGGTATGGTCCTCTGACGTCAGCTCAAGCCGTTCCAGCGCGGATTCGAAGCGGCTGACCAGATCGGGAAAGCGCAAAAGAACGGCCAGGATGACGGCCTCGCGCAGGCTTTCCTCGGGCGTGCGCGCCGAGGCGGCCAGGACCGAGGCCCGGGTCGTGGCCAGCGCCGGGGCAGGCGGGGCGAACCGGCCGGAGCGGAAGCCCTGTCCGCGCGGGGCGGCGTTCCGCGGCGGCGGGGCGCGGCGACCCGCACCGAACAGCTCTTGCCGCAGCTCCTTGATCGCCTCGCCGTAATGGGCGCGGATCGAAGGGTCGGCGATGCGCTTCAGCGCGGCGCGCAGGGTCTTGTCCAGGGCGGCGCGGCGTTCGGGACTGTCGAAATCGCGGCCCTCGGTCTCTCGCTGCCACAAAAGCCGCACCATCGGCTGCGCGGCATCCAGGACGGCCTGCATCGCGGGCGGGCCCTCGGCCTTGATCAGATCGTCCGGGTCCTGCCCGCCCGGCAGCAGTGCGAAGCGCAGGCCCTTGCCGGCTTCGAGCAGTGGCAGCGCCAGGTCGACCACCCGCAGCCCGGCGCGGATGCCGGCCGTGTCACCATCGAGCGCGATCAGGGGTTCGTCCGAGATGCGCCACATCAGGCGCAACTGGTCTTCGGTGACGGCCGTGCCCAGGGGCGCCACGGCGGCGGTGAACCCGGCTTCGGACAGCGCGATCACATCCATATAGCCTTCGGCCACGATCAGCGGCTTGCCCTTGCCCGCCGCCTCGCGCGCGGGCGCGTGGTTGAACAGGTTGCGGCCCTTGTCGAACAGCTCGGTCTCGGGGCCGTTCAGGTATTTGGCCCGCGCGTTGGGGTCAAGCGAGCGGCCCCCCAGGCTGATCGCCCGGCCGCGCGCGTCGCGGATCGGAAAGATGATGCGGCTGTGGAAGCGGTCGTATAGCCGCCCCGAGTCAGCGCGCGCCACCACGCCCGAGGCGACCATCAGATCGGGCGAAAAGCCCTTCTGCGCCAGCGCCTCGATCACGGCCTGGGCATTGTCGGGCGCCCAGCCGATCTCCCACCGTTCCCAGGCGGCTTCCGACAGGCGGCGCTTTTGCGCAAGATAGGTGCGGGCCTGCGCCCCGGCCCCGGTCTTGAGTTGCAGCCGGTAGAAGCGCACCGCCTCTTCCATCACCTGCTGCAATTCGCTGCGCCGGTCGGCCTTTTCGGCGGCTTGCGGGTCGCGGGCGGGCATCTGCATCCCGGCCTCGCGCGCCAGAACCTCGACCGCCTCCATGAAAGACAGGTTCTCGACCTCTTTCAAGAAACCCAGCGCGTCGCCCTTGGCGTGGCAGCCGAAGCAGTAATAGAAACCCTTCCGGTCATCCACATGAAAAGACGGGGATTTTTCCTGGTGAAACGGGCAGGGCGCCCAGAAATCGCCCTTGGCCATATTCGACTTGCGCATGTCCCAGGTGACCTTCCGCCCGACGACGGAAGACAGCGTGACGCGGCTGCGAAGCTCGTCGAGGAATCCGGGCGGCAGGGACATGGCCCAGATATGGGCCTTTCGACCGACGGAGTCGAGGGTGACCGATCGCGGGGGCGGGCGGTCACAGGGCCAAGCGATTACAGGCCCAGATGTTTACAGGCCCAGACGGTCGCGGGTCGAATACCAGGTCATCGCCAGCACCAGGAGCGGCCAGCGCAAGGCCGCGCCGCCGGGGAAACGCGGCTGCGGCAGGCTGGCCATCAGGTCAAAGCCGGCAGACTGGCTGGCGGTGGCCTCGGCCAGAAGCTTGCCCGCCATCGTCGCCAGCGCGACGCCATGGCCGGAATAGCCCGAGGCCGACAATACATTCGACCGCACCCGCGTGAAGCAGGGCATCCGGTTCAGGGTGATCGCCAGGGTGCCGCCCCAGGCATGGTCGATCTTGACGCCGCGAAGATGCGGATAGACCTCGAGCATCGGCTTGGACACGGTCTTGACGATGTCAGGGAAACGGTAGCCATAGCTTTCGCCGCCACCGAACAGCAGCCGGTTATCCTCGCTGAGCCGCCAGTAATTCACCACGAATTTCGTGTCATGCGCGGCGATGTTCCGGGTCAGGACCTCGGCCGCGCGGTCGCCCAGGGGTTCAGTTGCCAGGATGAAATTGTTGATCGGCATGACCTTGGCCGCGACCTGCGGTTCCAGCCCGCCCAGATAGCCATTGCCGGCAAGGATGATGTGGGCGCAGGTCACGCGGCCCTGCGCGGTATGGACCACGGGTTGGACGCCATCCTCGATGCGCAACACCTCGCTGCGCTCATGCAGCCGTGCACCTGCCGCGGCGGCGGCCTTGGCCAGACCCAGCGCGAAGTTCAGCGGATGGATATGGGCGGCACCCCGGTCCAGCTCGCCGCCCTTGTAGACGGGCGAGGGGATCAGCGCCTGCAGCTCGGCGCGGTCCAGGGGCGTGATCTGGTCATAGCCATAGTCGCGCGCCAACTTTTCAGCGTAAAGATGCGTCTCGCGCACCTCGCCATCGGTCCAGCAGGCATGGGCGATGCCGGGGTTCCAGGCCACCGGCATGGCGTGGCGGGTGATCAGATCCTTGACCAGCGCCTTGGCATCCTGCGCCATGTCCCACAGCCGTCGGGCGTTCTCGGGCCCGGCGGCCTTTTCGATCCAGGCCTGATCCTGGCGCTGGCCGGAACCGACCTGGCCGCCATTGCGCCCCGAGGCGCCAAAACCCATGCGATGCGCCTCGAGCAGCACCACCGACAAACCGCGTTCGGCCAGATGCAGCGCGGCGGAAAGGCCGGTATAACCACCGCCGACGATGCAGACATCGGCCCGCGCCGCGCCTTGCAAGGCCGGAAAGGGCGCAAGCGGCGTGGCCGTCGCGGCGTAATAGCTGGGCGGGTATTCCCCCGTCCGGTCATTGGCATGCAGAAGATTCAGGCGCATCAGACGTTCAGGAGCAGATGCTCACGCTCCCAGGGGCTGATGACCTGCAGGAACTCTTTGTATTCGTTCCGCTTTACCGAGTCGTAGACCTTGATGAAATCGGCCCCCATCACCTCTTTCAGCGCGGCGTCCTCATCCAGAAGGTCCAGCGCGTCGCCCAGGTTGACCGGGATCTCATCGCTGTCGATATAGGCCGAGCCGGTGAATTCCGGCCGCGCGGCCTTTTTCTCCATCAGCCCCAGATAGCCGCAGGCCAGCGTCGCCGCGATGCCGAGATAGGGGTTGCAATCCATGCCCGGCAGGCGGTTCTCGATCCGCCGCGCCGCCGAACCGGAAATCGGCACGCGCAGCCCCGTCGTGCGGTTGTCGCGGCCCCATTCCAGGTTGATCGGGGCGGCGAAGTCGGGGACGTAGCGGCGGTAGCTGTTCACATAGGGCGCGATCAGCGCGACGGCGGCGCCCATATGGTTCTGCATCCCGCCGATGAAATGGTTGAAGGCCTCGGTCTCCACCCCTTTCGGCCCGGAGAAGATGTTCTTGCCGGTCTTGATGTCCACCACCGAGGTGTGGATATGCATGGCCGAGCCGGGTTCTCCGGCGATGGGTTTGGCCATGAAGGTGGCGAAACAGTCATGGCGCAGCGCCGCCTCGCGGATCAGGCGCTTGAAGAAGAACACATCGTCGGCCAGCCGGACCGGATCGCCATGGGCGAGGTTCAGCTCGACCTGACCCGCGCCGCCTTCCTGAAGGATGCCGTCGATTTCCAGGCCCTGCGCCTCGGCGAAATCGTAGATGTCGTCGATGACCTTGCCATATTCATCGACCGCCGACAGCGAATAGGCCTGCTTGCCCGCGGCGCGGCGGCCGCTGCGGCCCATGGGCGGGATGACGGGCAGGTTCGGGTCGGTGTTGCGGGCGGTCAGGAAGAATTCCATTTCAGGCGCGACCACGGGCCGCCAGCCCTGGGCCTCGTAAAGCGCGACGATCCGGCGCAGCACATTGCGCGGCGAAAAGCCGATCAGGTTGCCCTGCTGGTCCTTGGCATCATGGATCACCTGAAGCGTCACATCCGCCGTCCAGGGCGCCGCGGTCGCGGTCGACCAGTCGGGTTCCAGGATCATGTCCGGCTCGGTGAAGGCGTCAAAGGGGCTGTCGGCCCATTCGCCGGTGATGGTTTGCAGGAAGATCGAATTCGGCAGGAAATAGTTGGTCTGCTTGGCGAATTTCGCGGCGGGCATCGCCTTGCCGCGCGCCACGCCGGCAATGTCGCCGATCACGCATTCCACTTCGTCCACGCGGCGATTGGCGATATATTCCTTGGCTGCCTCGGGCAGTTGGTCGGTCCATTTGGACATCGGGTCACACTGGTTTTGGGGGGTGGCCCCCGCGGCCTGTCAGGCGCGGAGCTTCTCGGCCCCGTTTGCGGTGGTCGTCTGATGGTTCAGGAAGAAGGCCGCGATCCGGTCGGCCATCGGCGCACGGTCAAGCGGCGTGTCGATCCGCGCGACGGCGGCATCCAGCGTGGCATCGGGCACCAGGCCGCGGCCGCGCTTGTCGATCAGGCCCTGCACGAAATCGGCGGTGAATTCCGGGTGCGGCTGCACGGTGAACATGCGGTCATCGTAAAGCAGCGCCGCGTTCTGGCAGAAATCGGTCGAGGCGATGCGGGTCGCCGCTTCGGGTTTTTGCGTCACCTGATCCTGGTGCCAGGCGTTCAGCGTCATCGTCTGCCCGCCGAAATCATATTCGGTCGGCCCGACCGACCAGCCGCCGGAGAATTTCTCGACCTTGCCGCCCATGGCCTGGGCGATGATCTGATGGCCAAAGCAGATGCCCACGACCGGCACATGACCGGCATAGGCGGCGCGGATGAACTCTTCCAAGGGTTTGATGAAAGGGTGGTCCTCATAGGCGCCAAAGCGCGATCCGGTGATCAGCCAGCCGTCGCAATCATGGATATCGGCCGGGAAATCCATCGACATGACGCGAAAGCGCCGGAAGGTCAGGCCGCGACCGGCAAGCAGCGTCTCGAAGAAATCCGGGTAGTCGCCCATTTCGGGGCGCAGTGCGTCGGGGGATTCGCCGGTTTGCAGGATGCCGATCAGCATGTCGTCCTCGCGGAAAGTGCGGTCATTGCGGAAAAGGTGGGCGCGAGACCGGGTCCGGTCAAGCGCGTTGTTTTTGCAGGGCCTGTCGCGCGACGGTCAGACCGTGTCGAGATACAGCTCGACCTGTTCCTCGGGCGACAGTTCGGCCAGGTAATGCAGCTCTTGCCGCTTGGTCTGCACCATGTTGCGGATCAGTTCCTTGGGCAGGAAGCGATAGAGCACGTCGGAATGCTCGAACGCATCGATCGCCGCTTCCCAGCTTGCCGGGATCTGCGGCAGGTCCAGCGCATAGGCATTGCCGGTCACCGGCGGCGGCGGCTCATTGCCGTCTTCCAGCCCCGACAGGGCGGCGCCCAGGATCGCGGCCAGCATGAGGTACGGGTTCACGTCCCCCCCCGCGACGCGATGTTCGATCCGCCGCGCCGCCGGATTGCCGGCCGGAATGCGGATCGCGGCGGTGCGGTTTTCATAGCCCCAGGAAATCGCCGTGGGCGCGTGCTTGTCGGGCACAAGCCGTTCGTAGCTGTTCAGATGCGGCGCGAAGAGAAGCGTCGAGTCATGCATCGCCTCAAGGCAGCCCGCGACCGCATGGCGCAGCTGCGCCGTGCCCTTGGGGCCGCCGCTGTCGAAGATATTGTCGCCGCGCTCGTCCAGGATCGAGAAATGCGTGTGCAGGCCCGAGCCGGAATAATCCTGATAGGGCTTGGCCATGAAGCTGGCGGCAAAGCCGTGGCGGCGGGCCAGGCCCTTGACCAGCATCTTGAACAGCCAGGCATCGTCGGCGGCGCGCAACGCGTCGTCGCAATGCATCAGGTTGACTTCAAACTGGCCGAGGCCGGTTTCCGACGTGGTGGTGTCGGCCGGAATGTCCATCGCCTCGCAGGCGTCGTAAAGGTCGGTGAAGAAGCTGTCGAAGGCGTCAAGCGCGCGGATCGACAGCGTCTCGGCGGCCTTGCGGCGCTTGCCCGACCGGGGGCTGGCCGGAACCTGCATGGTCTTGCCGCTGTCGTCGATCAGGAAGAATTCCAGCTCCATCGCGCAGACCGGGGTCAGGCCGCGCGCCTTGTAGCGGTCGACCACCGCGCGCAGCGCATGGCGGGGATCGCCCTCATAGGGGGTGCCGTTTTCGCGGAACATCCAGATCGGCAGCAGGGCCGTCGGTGCCTCGAGCCAGGGCATCGGCATGAAGCCGCGTTCGGTGGGCTTCAGCACGCCATCGGCGTCGCCCTGTTCGAAGACCAGCGGGCTGTCATCGATATCCTCGCCCCAGATGTCGAGGTTCAAAACGGAGAACGGAAAACGGGTGCCGTCCTTGACGACCTTGTCGGCGAAACGCGCCGGGACGCGCTTGCCGCGCGCCTGTCCGTTGAGGTCTGCCGCCGCCACCCGGATGGTGCGGACGTCAGGGTGCTTTCGCAGGTAATCTTTCATGGTCATGGCAATTCGCGGAAAGGCACGGCCCCCGCGCCCGGGGCCGCATCATGGCCCGCAGATTGCGCAAGTTCGGACCATGCCCTTGGTCCTTCCCTTGGTTTGATCGCCTTGCCCCCGCGTCTTCTTTTCGACTTTGGCGTGGGTCCGGGCCCCTGCCCGGATAATTTGATCAAATAAAGCCTACTACCGGATGAGGTTCGGGCGCAAGCGGATTTTCTGCTTCTGGTTCGAGGGCAGGTGGCGGTTGAGGCGGCGGTTCACCCCGCCGTAAAGCGCGGTCACGATCAGGGTCAGCAGGATGAAGTAGAAGGCGACGATCGGATAGGGGATGAACGGGTTGAACGTCTTGTCGGCGAAATAATTGGCGTAATACAGCGCGTCGCCCTTTTGCTGGAAGGCGGGAAAGCTGGAGAAGAACACCAGCGTCGTGGCGTGGAACAGGAAGATTGCCTCGTTCGTATAGGCGGGCCAGCCCAGCCGCAGCATGGTGGGCCATTCGATGCGGATGAACTTCTTCCAGCCGGTCAGGCCATAGGCCTCGGCGGCCTCGAGATCGCCCTTGGGAATGGATTTCAGCGCGCCCGAGAAGATCTCGGCCGAATAGGCGGCGGTGTTGAGGAACAGGACCAGAAGCGCCCCGGCCCAGGCGCGGGTGGTCCAGGCGGTGTTCAGGTGCACGCCCAGAAAGTCGCCCCCCCCTTTGGGCAGCATGACAAGCGCCTCATAGGCAATGAAGAACTGGATGAAGAGCGGCGAGCCCCGGAAGACGAAAACGAACCAGTCGGCCGGCTTGCGGATCAGCGGGTTGCGCACGGTGCGGGCCAGCGCCAGCGCATTGGCCAGGAAGAATCCCGCCGCCAGCGCGAGCACGCCGAAATAGAGGTTCCAGATCAGGCCCGAGCCGATCAGGGTGAACTGCTGGCAGAGCGTGAAATCCGACTTGGGCAGAAGGTTCTCGCCGATGCCGATCGAGCGCAGGCCATAGGCCTGGATGGTTTCCCAGCAGGTCATGGTCATGCCGCGGCCTTTCGCAGGGCTTCGCCGCCCGCTGTGGCCTGGCCATGGCTCAGGCGGCGGGTCAGGCGGGCGATGCCCAGTTCCGAAACCCGGGTGAAGACTAGGTAAAAGACCAGAAGGCCAAGGAAATAGTAAAGCCGCCAGTCGCCATGCGGATATTCATAGGCCTGGGTCTTCGACCCGCCCAGTTCGCGCGCGTAATAGACAATGTCCTTGACGCCCAGAAGAAACAGCAGCGGCGTGGCCTTGATCAGGATCATCCACAGATTGCCCAGGCCGGGCAGCGCATAGATCCACATCTGCGGCACCAGGATGCGGCGAAAGACCTGGGCGCGCGACATGCCATAGGCCTCGGCGGTTTCAAGCTGCGCGCGGGGCACGGCGTTCATCGCGCCATAGATGACATTGGCGACGAAGGCTCCGAAGACGATGGCGAAGGTGATGACCGCAAGGAAAAAGCCATAAAGCTGGTGCCAGATCGGGGGCGAGTTGCCCAGTGGCACCTTCGCCTCGGCACAGACGCGGAACTCCAGCCCTTGCCAGGGCCATTCTGCAACAGGGCAGACGACCAGACTTTTCGCATACTCGATGCCCTGGTCCAGCGCGATGACGAAGAAAAGGAAGAAGATGATGTCGGGCACGCCACGCACCATCCAGATATAGATCTTGCCGAAAAGGCTGAGCGGCGCGATGTGCGACCGGGCCGCAGTAGCGCCCATGAAGCCCATCGCCAAGGCGGTTGGCGCCGTGATCGCCAGAAGGGCCAGGACGGTTACGAAGGACCAGTAGAAATCGATGTGCTTGGCCGAAGTCAGGTAGCACATGGCCCAGGTCAGGCCTTCGATTGCCTTGGGATCGGCGCAGGCAGCGAACATCGGGTTGTCCCTTATGGCAGTGGGGCGGACCCTTGGATCCGCCCCCTGAAACGTTAGGCCTTAGCAGCCTTCCTTGCCCTTGTCGCCCCAGGCGAGCGGCGAGTCCGCGCCGAAGTATTCCGGCTTCTGGATCAACGCGTCCAGCGAGCCGTCGCACTTCATCGACTTGATCGCCGCGTCAAGCTTGTCGTGCAGTTCCTTGTCCGACTTGCGGAACGCCATGCCGACGCCGCCACCGATGGATTCGGTCTTGTCGAGCAGAACGAGTTCGCCGCCCGACTCTTCGGCGATCGGCTTGAGGTAGTCGCTGTCGGCCAGAACCGCCACCGCTTCGCCGTTCTTCACGGCCGCCACGGTTTCTTCCGGAGTGGCGAATTCCACCACCTGCATCCCGTTCTCGGCCACGAAAGCGGCCTGGATGGTCGAGGTCTGCGCAGCCACCGGGCCCGACGTCAGGTCGACATCCTTCGACAACGCCAGATAGGCCGACGGCACCGGCTGCAGGTAGGGCTGGCTGAATTCAACGATCTCGCCGCGTTCGGGGGTGATCGACATGCCGGCGATGATCACGTCGTAATTGCCCGATTGCAGGTTCGGGATGATCGAATCCCAGTCGTTCGTGGTCCACGAGCAGGTCAGGCCCGCGCGCTTGCACAGCTCGTCGCCGAACTCGCGCTCAAAGCCCGCAACTTCGCCGGCATCATTGATGAAGTTGTAGGGGGGGTAGGCGCCTTCGGTGCCAAGACGGACGACGTCCTGGGCAAAGGCAGCCGGGGCCATCAGGCCCAGCGCGACGGAAAGCAGCAGTTTTTTCATTGTATTCTCCCTGGGTTTGGATCTGCTTTTTGTTGTCGAGACATCCCGCCACATTCCATGCCTCAGAACCAGCGGGAATCGAACAGGTCAAGCGTGCCATCCCCGCGCATGGCGGCGATGGCGGCGTCGAATTCGTCTTTCAGATCAGAGCCTTTGCACAGCACGATGCCGGTGCCTTCATCGGGGATATCGACCTGATAGAGAAAGCCAAGACCTGCGCCCTGCAACATCGGCTCAAGGTCGGGGCGGTCGGTGAAGGGGCCAAGCGCAAGCTGGGCATGGTGCTGGACCACGGCGGCCAGGGCTTCGGCCTCGGTCGCGAAACTTTCATAGCCAAGGCCCTGCGCCCGCAGCCAGGCCTCATGGATCGTGCCGGATTGCACGGCGGTCAGGCTGTCCTCGGGCGGCGGGGCGCCGGGCAGGCCCACGAACCATTCCACCTCGTCGGCATCGGCATAGGGCGCGGTGAAATCCACCAGCGCCCGGCGTTCCGGCGTGATGGCGATGCCGCCGATCGCCGCGTCGAACCGGCCCGACATGACGCCGGGGATCAGCTCGTCGAAGGCCGCCGTCTGCCATTGGCAATCATGGCCGCTGCGGCGGCAGATCTCGGTCATCACGTCGATGTCATAGCCTTCGTAGCCGCCCTGCGGCAGCGGCTGGACATAGGGCGGAAAGCTGTCATCCGTGCCGATCACCAGCGGCTGCGACCCCGGCGCGGCCGCCGGATCGCCCGCCGCCGCAAGGATCAGTGCCGCCCCGAGTGTGGAAAGCGAGGAGAAACAGGCCATAAGCCCCGCGCCCCCTATGCCGCCGTCGTGGCCGAAAGGAAGCCGCGCAGGCGTTCGGTCTGCGGCGCGCCGAACAGGCGGGCAGGGGGGCCTTCCTCTTCGATCTTGCCCTTGTGCAGGAAGATCACATGGTCACTGCAATCGGCGGCAAGGCGCATGTCATGGGTGACCAGAAGCATGGTCCGGCCCTCGTCGGCCAGGGCCTTGATGACCCTGACCACTTCCTGCTCAAGCTCGGGGTCAAGCGCTGAGGTCGGTTCGTCGAACAAAAGCGCGCGCGGCTCCATGCACAGCGCGCGGGCAATGGCGGCGCGCTGCTGCTGGCCGCCCGAAAGCTGGGCGGGCCAGGCGTCGGCCTTGTCGCCGATTCCGACCTTGGCCAGATATTCCCGCGCCTTGGCCTCGACCTCTTTCGGGTCGCGCTTCAGCACGGTGACCGGCGCTTCCATGACGTTTTGCAGGATCGTCAGGTGGGACCACAGGTTGAACTGCTGGAACACCATCGACAGGTTGGTGCGGATGCGGGTGACCTGGGCGCGGTCGGCGGGGTGGCGGTGCAGGCCCTGGCCTTTCCAGACCACATCCTCGCCTTCAAAACGGATCGTGCCCTGCTGGCTGTCCTCGAGAAGGTTGCAGCAGCGCAGAAGCGTGGATTTGCCCGAGCCGGACGAGCCGATCAGCGACACGACATGGCCGCGCGGCGCGGTCAGATCGACGCCTTTCAGAACCTCGAGCGGGCCATAACTCTTGTGCAGATCGCGTATCTCGATGACGGGCGTTTCGGCCATGTCCCCCGGTCTTCCTGTCTGGATGCGCAGGGGCCTTCTGGCGGGCTTCGCTGCGCGTTGCATAAGTTAGGCCGCAGAACTGTCGGATTTGCAACGACGATTGTGCCGGTTGACGCGCGGTCTGCCTATCAATTCACCCGTCTGCGGCGCCAAAATGGGCGGGCGGCGGTGGAATGGGCACGGCAAGCCAGGCCTCGGGCGGCAGGGCGACAAGGCCGCGCAGATGCAGGGCGTCGCGGTCATCGGCGTCCAGCGCGGCGATCGCGGCATCCAGTGCGGCAAAGATCGCCGGCCCATCGGCGCCCGCGGCGGCGATGAAGGGCAGGCCCGGCGTCGGCGGCGTTTCGGTCAGCACCCGCAGGGCGGCGACCGAGGGGTCGCCATCCTCCTGCATCATCGCCCAGGTCACCGCATCCAGCGCCGCAAGATCGGCGCGGCCGGCGGCAACGGCGGCGGCCGAGGCGCGGTGGCTGCCGCTGCGCAGGCGGGGCGAAAGGGTCAGGCCCATCTCGGCCGCAAGATTGGCGGGCGCGGCCCAGCCCGATTGCGACAGGTCGTCGTTGAAGGCCATGGGCGCGGCGGTCAGCTCGGCCAGGCTTTGGCGCGGGTCATCCGACCGCACCACGATGACCGAACGGTAATGGCCGCGCGGCACGCCCGACAGGCCATGATCCGGCGCGCCGATCAGCGTGACCTTGCCATGCAGCCGGGCGCGATAGGGAAAGCCGCAGGTCTGCGACAGGACCAGATCGGGCGATTGCCAGGCCGGCCAATAGGCGCCTTCCCCCCGGGTCAGGCTGTGGGGCGCGGCGATGCCACGGGCGGCCAACTGGTCCTGTGTCAAGGCCCAGAGCCGGTCATTCGCCCCCTGCAGCGCAGCCGCATCATACATGCCAAGCGAAGCGATCATGCTGTTCTTTCTGCCTTTTGCCGCGCCTGGGCGTTTTCGACATCTGTCAGGCCCAGCAGGTTCGCGACCAGCCGCAGAAGCCGGTCTTCCTCGGCATCGCGCCCGCCATCGGCCAAAGCCACCGACCAGAGCGCGGTGACAAGATCCGCGCGATCCTCAAGCGCCGTCGCCGCCTTGATCGCCCGGGTAAAGCGGACGGTGTCGGGGGCTTCGGCCTCGAGCGCCTCGGCCTCGGCGCGCAGGCGCGTCACCTCGAAAGGGCCAAGCCCGTGGCGCGTCGTCAGCACACGGTCGATGCGGGCGATCTCGGCCTCGGAATAGAGGCCATCAGTGCGGGCCACGCGCACCAGAAGCGCCGCAAGCGCAAGCCGCGCATCGGGATCGGGCAGGCGGGACGGCTGGGGGGCCAGAAGGCGGCGAAGCAGCATGTCGATCATGGCGTCACGATAGGCATTGCCGGGCGGCGGCGCCAGTGGTCAGGGCAGGCGGATACGGCCTTGTGACACGGCGACCGCCGTGCCGGCGATGCGGACGGCGCGCAGCTTGCCGGCCTGAAGCTCGATGGTCAGGCGCAGGCGCGACGGGCGGCCCATTTCCACGCCCTGCATGACGCCCAGCGTCGTGGTGCCTTCCGCCAGGGCGGCGTTCTGCAAAAGCTGCGCCGCCAGGATCGCCGTCGCCGAGCCGGTGGCGGGGTCTTCCGGGATGCCCGCCGTCGGGCTGAACATGCGGGCGCGGATGTCCTGCGCCTCGCCCGGCGTGGCGGTGTAAAGATAGGCGCTGTCGACGCCGCAATCGCCCATCAGCCGCGACCAGGCGGGTTCCTGCGGCCGCGCCCGGGCCAGCGCGTCAAGCCCGGCGATCGGGACAAAAAGGAAGGCCGGGCCACCCTGGCAGACCGAAGGCAGGTGCGGGCCGATCTCGGACGGGGCAAGGCCCAGGGCGGCGGCGATCAGTGCGGTGTCACGGGTGGCCCCATGCGGAAAAGGCAGGACCGGCGCGGTCAATTCCGCCGTGATTTCAGTGCCTTGTCGGTGGACAGAGACAGGCACGAGGCCTGCCTCTTCCTCAAGCGTGATCACCGTTTCGAAATCGCCCTGATGCAACGCACTGGCCAGATGGATGGCACAGCCGATGGTCGGGTGGCCGGCAAAGGGAATTTCAGCGGTGGGAAAGAAGATGCGGACGCGAGCGGTATGGGTGGGGTTGACCGGAGGTTGGACGAAGATCGTTTCCGACAGGTTAAATTCTCGGGCGATGATCTGCATCTGCGCGGGCGTCAGGCCGCCCGCTTCAAGCACCACGGCCAGAGGATTGCCGGAAAAGGGCCGGTCGGTGAAGACGTCAAGCGTATGAAACGGCAGGGTTTCGGCCATCACAGACCCCGGTAGAGCGCGGTCAGCCTTGCGGCTTCCGCCGCCAGGCCGAAGGGCGGGTTGACGAAGAACATTCCCGATCCTTCCATCCGGTGGCCGTCGCGGGCGGGCGGGAAGCGGACTTCGTGGCTCAGATGGTCGGGGTGCTGGGCCTTGAGCGCAGAGACCATCGGGACATGCGGGCCGCCGCGCAGGATCGGATACCAGAGCGCGAGAATGCCGACATTCCACTTGCGGGCGATGGCGGCGAAGACTTTTGGAATGCGGTCGTAATCCTCTTTCACCTCATAGGACGGGTCGCAGAGAAGCAGCCCGCGCCGCGGCGTCGGCGGGGTCATGGCCACCGCCAGTTCGAACCCGTCGCGCTTGTGGATATGGGCGCCCCAGCCGTCAAGCGCCTGAACCAGCGCGGAATTTTCCTGCGGATGCAGTTCCGCCAGATGCAGGCTGTCCATGTCGCGCAGCCCCTGGGCCGCGATCAGGGGCGAGCCGGGATAGGCATCGGCCCCGTGCATGCTGCGGGTTTCGGCCAGGCGCTGGGCATAGGGGTGATCGGGGGGAAACCAGTCCTGATGGCGCAGGATGCCCTGGGCGGCCTCGCCGGTTTTCTGCGCCTCCTCGCCTGTCAGCCGATAGAGGCCGCGGCCGGCATGGGTTTCGATATAGGTGAGAGGTTTGTCTTTTTGAATCAGGTAGTTGAGCACCCAGGCCAGCAGCGCGTGCTTCTGGACATCGGCCAGGTTCCCGGCGTGATAGGCATGTTGATAGGACAGCATCGTCTTGGCCTAGCAGGGCTTTGCCCCGCAGGGAAGGGGCGGCGGGCCCGCAGGGGACGTCAATAAACGCAGACCCGCCAGAAAGGGCTTCCAAGGCAAGGACTTGTGCAGAGGGTCGCGCGCCATGGCGCGAGGCCCGGACCGTCCCTTCCGCGGATGGGGCGCTCCTGCTGACATGGTTAACCCCTCAATCCGGGCAAAATTGGAGCGACTTTGCGGCAATTGGCGGTGAGCGCGAAACGGGCTGTTTCCAGCGTCTGGCGAAGGTCTGGCAAGGGTCTGGCCAAGGTCGGGCGCAGCGCGCGCCCGGTTGCCGCCCGGTTAACCCCGCCCCGGCAGGCTTGTCCGCAGAGACCCCAAGCCGCAAGGGAGGCCGCCGATGCCCGCGCTTCGCCACCAATCCGCCAAGGCCCGCGAGATGACCGCCTATCTGCATGAGGTCATGGCCCGGCTGGAATGGGACCTGCACAACACGATCGAACTGACCGGCCGCATCCCCGAGGATTGGCACGAGATCGCGAAGCGGCCGCCCGAGCCGAAGCTGGAAAAGGTCACGCTGCGGCTGGAGGCCGATGTGCTGAAGTTCTTTCGCCAGATGGGGCCGGGCTATGGCGCCCGCATCGCCGATGTGCTGCGCAGTTACATGTATGCCCGGCTGACCGGGTTGTTGCGCGGGGCCGAGACGCTCGACCACTGGCGCACGCGCGAAGTGCACCATGCCGGGCCGAAACCGGGGCTGTCGGGCGCCGACCCGCAGGGCTGGCGCGGGGATAGCGGGCTGGCGCGGGCGAAGATGCAGGAGATGTTGCAGGCGAGATATGCCGAGGACGGGCTGCCGGAGGACACGGAGCCGGGGCAAAGGGTGAGGTGAGGGGGGAGCCCGACCGAGGGGCTGACGCGAGAGGGAGCGGCGGATCAGGGTCGGGATCTGGCGGGTGATCTGCCGGATCGAGGGGGCCGACTGGTGGTGCGGGCGGTATGGGTTGCGCCGAGGCGGGAGGTGTATGGGTAGGGGGGCGGGTTTCACGCCCGCACATCCTGGGTAAGTGAAATCACGCTCCTTACGTTTACGCCCTCTTAATCTTGGCGAGGTGAGATCGGTCCATGTCGACCTATCGCCGCCCCGCCCATCCTGGTGCCTCGATCTTCTTCACGGTCGCCCTTCAGGACCGCGGCTCGGGCCTGCTATGCGCCGAAGTTTCGCGGTTGCGCGAGGCGGTTGCCCAGACCAGGGCCGAGCGGCCTTTTGCCATCGAGGCCTGGGTGGTGCTGCCGGACCATCTGCATTGCGTCTGGACCTTGCCCGAGGGAGATGCCGACTTTCCGACGCGGTGGCGGCTGATCAAGGCCAGGTTCTCGCGCGGCTTGCCGCCCGGGGCGCGACGGGCAAGCCATCTTGCCCGCCAGGAGCGCGCCATCTGGCAACGCAGGTATTGGGAACACCACATCAGGGATGAGGCGGACCGGATCGCCCATCTGCGCTATTGCTGGGACAATCCGGTGAAGCATGGGCTTGTCGCAGCGGCGGAAGACTGGCCATTTTCCTCGGTCCATCGCGAGATTGCGGCGGGGAGATATCCGTAGGGTGCGTGAGTTCACGCACCTTGCATGAGGAAGGATCGGTGCGTGCAAGCACGCACCCTACGAATCCATCTTCAGCGCGCTGATAAACGCCGTCTGCGGGATCTCCACCTTGCCGAACTGGCGCATCCGCTTCTTGCCCTCTTTCTGCTTGTCGAGGAGCTTGCGCTTCCGCGTCGCGTCGCCGCCATAGCATTTCGCCGTCACGTCCTTGCGCATGGCTGAAATCGTCTCGCGGGCAATGACCTTGGCGCCGATCGCCGCCTGGATCGGGATCTGGAACATGTGGCGGGGGATCAGTTCCTTCAGCTTCTCGCACATCATGCGGCCGCGCGCCTCGGCGCGGTCGCGGTGGACCAGCATCGACAAGGCATCGACCGGCTCGGCATTCACCAGGATCGACATCTTGACCAGATTGTCCTCGCGGTATTCGCTGATCGTATAGTCGAAGCTGGCATAGCCCTTGGTGACCGATTTCAGCCGGTCGTAGAAGTCGAACACCACCTCGTTCAGCGGCAGGTCATATTCGACCATGGCGCGCGGGCCGGCATAGGTGAGGTTCTGCTGGATGCCGCGGCGGTCCTGGCAGAGTTTCAGGATGTCGCCCAGGTATTCGTCGGGCACCATGATCGTGGCCTTGATCCGCGGCTCCTCGATATGGTCGATCAGCGTCACATCCGGCATGTCGGCCGGGTTGTGCAATTCCTTCACCGTGCCGTCCTTCATATGCAGGTGATAGACGACCGAAGGGGCGGTGGTGATCAGGTCGAGGTCGAATTCGCGTTCGAGACGTTCGCGGATGACCTCGAGATGCAGAAGGCCCAGGAAGCCGCAGCGGAAGCCAAAGCCGAGGGCGGCCGAGGTTTCCATCTCGGAGGAGAAGCTGGCATCGTTCAGCGCCAGTTTCTCGATCGCGTCGCGCAGGGTTTCGAAATCGTTGGCATCGACCGGGAAGAGGCCGCAGAACACGACGGGCTGGGCGGGCTTGAAGCCGGGCAGGGCCTTGTCGGTGGGCTTGCGTTCATGGGTGATGGTATCGCCGACGCGGGTGTCGCGGACCTGCTTGATCGAGGCGGTGAAGACGCCGATCTCGCCGGGGCCAAGCTCGGGCCAGTCGACCATCTGCGGGCGCAGCACGGCCAGCCGGTCGATGCCGTATTTCGCGCCGGTCTGCATCATCTTGATCTGGTCGCCCTTGCGGATGACGCCATCCATGACGCGGATCATCACGACGACGCCGAGATAGGGGTCATACCAGCTGTCGACCAGCATGGCCTTGAGCGGCGCGTTGCGGTCGCCCTTGGGGGCGGGCAGGCGGTGGACGATGGCTTCCAGCACATCGGGGATGCCGAGGCCGGTCTTGGCGGAAATCGGGATGGCGTCCGAGGCGTCAAGGCCGATGACATCCTCGATATTCGCCTTGACCCGGTCGGGATCGGCGGCGGGCAGGTCGATCTTGTTCAGGACGGGCACGATCTCATGCCCGGCATCGAGCGCCTGGTAGACATTGGCGAGGGTCTGGGCCTCCACCCCCTGCGAGGCGTCGACGACCAGAAGCGAGCCTTCGACGGCGCGCATCGAGCGCGAGACCTCATAGGCGAAGTCGACATGGCCGGGCGTGTCGATCAGGTTCAGGACATAGGTCTTGCCGTCCTTGGCCGGATAGTCGATCCGCACCGTGTTGGCCTTGATGGTGATGCCGCGCTCGCGCTCGATCTCCATGCTGTCCAGAAGCTGGGCCTTCATGTCGCGGTCGGCGACCGTGCCCGTCGACTGGATCAGCCGGTCGGCCAGGGTGGATTTGCCGTGGTCGATATGGGCCACGATACTGAAATTGCGGATGAGGGACAGGTCGGTCATGGCCGCGCATATAGCCAAAGAAACAGGGGCCGGGAAGGGGGCGTGAGGGGCGGGAATGATTCGGCTGGCCGCCGTGCCCCGCCGCCCGCAGCCGCGCCGCGCCTGGCCGGTTTTGCGGGCGGGGGGCCGCGAGATATGGGGGGCGGGCAGGCCCCGGGCCGCAAGTCTTTGCGGCGCTCGGCAAGGCTTGGCGCAGCCGCAGTGCAGCATTGAAAAAAACGCTGGATTTCGGCACAGTCATTCCCAGAAAAATGACCGGGACGGCGCAGGTCCGTGTGGGACGCGACCCTTGCCCGGCGATGAGGCAGATGATGAAGCAGTATCTCCTGACAGCGGCTTTCGCCGCCGGTTTCGCGGCGCTTGGGGCTTCGGCGGCCAGCGCCGGGCCGATCGACAATGCCTGCATGCGCTCGGGCCGCGATGCGGCGAACCGCGCGCTCTGCGGCTGCATCCAGCAGGTCGCCGACATGGTGCTGACCGGCTCTGACCAGCGCCGCGCCGCCAAGTTCTTCAGCAATCCCGACATGGCGCATAAGGTCTGGGTGTCGCAATCCGCGGCCGATGACGCCTTCTGGGAGCGTTACAAGAATTTCGGCTCGATGGCCGAGGCCTATTGCGCGGGCTGAGGTGACGGGCGGGCTTGGCTTCGCCCTTTCTTCTGTTCGCAAATATCCCGGGGGGAGGCCGCAGGCCGGGGGGCAGAGCCCGCCAGCGCGCTTTCGCCTAGCGCGCCGCCAGAAGGTGGGCGATCAGGCCGTGACAGGCGGCTTCGGCCAGATCGAGGGTCTGGTCGAAATCTTCCGTATACCAGGGGTCCGGCACCTCGGTCAGGCCGCAGCCGGGCGCGTGGCTGAGAAACAGCTCGGTCCGGGCCGTGGCCGTGGCGGGGGCAAGACGGCGCAGGTCGGTCAGGTTCCTGCCATCCATGGCAAGGATCACGTCGAAGCCGGTGAAATCGGCCTGGGTGACCTGGCGGGCGCGCAGCGGCGTCAGGTCATAGCCCCGGCTTGCGGCGGCGCGGATCATCGGCGGATGCGGCGGCTCGCCCGCGTGCCAGCCGCCCGTGCCGGCGCTGTCGGCCAGCGCCGCCAGCCCCGCCTCTGCCGCCAGCTTGCGGAACACCGCCTCGGCGGTGGGCGAGCGGCAGATATTGCCCAGGCAGACGAACAGGATACGCGGGCCGGTCAAACTCATCCCCAGCGGAAGGCGGCAAGATAGGGCGGCGGGTCGGCCGCCAGGGCTGCCGCCAGATCGGGGGCGGGGCGCGGCGTGCCGGGCGCGGTGGCCAATGGCAGGGTGCCCGCCCAGACCGGATGGGCCAGATCCTCGGCCGGGTCGGCGGGCGGGCCCGCGTCGATCTTGGCGCTGGCCTCATCGAGCGGCAGCGACAACACGGCGGTGGCCTTCAGCTCTTGCGTGGTGATCGGGCGCAATTCCTGCCAGCGGCCGGGGAAAAGCTGCTCCATCATCGCCTTGAGCGCGGCTTCCTTTTCGGCAGGGTCGGTCAGGGCCTGCGGTTGGCCGAAGGCCATGACGGCGCGATAATTCACCGAATGCTCAAGCCCCGAGCGGGCCAGCACCAGGGCATCGACGATGCTGACCGTCAGGCAGACCGGGCCTGCCAGCGCCGCCTTGATCATGCGGCTGGCCGAGGAGCCGTGCCAGTAGACGCGTTCGCCCATGCGCCATTGCAGCGTGGGGGTGACGACCGGCGCGCCCTGCACCAGATGGCCGATATGGGCCAGCGGCATGGCGTCGAGGACCGCATGGATCGTGGCGCGGTCATAGGCGGCTTTATCATGCATCCGGCGCAGGCGGGTGCGGGGGCTGGGCGGGGTATTGTCTGACATGGTCTCTCCTCGCCGGCACGCTAGGCAGAGGGCGGGGAGAGAGGCAAGGCCCATTCGGGGGGCCTTGCGGGGGTCTTTTGCGGGGGCGTTGCGGGTGGAGCCCGCCCGGCGGCGAGGCGGATCAGCCGCCCGATCCGTGATCCATCTTGCCATGGTCCATCATCATCTCGCCCTGGCCATCGCCCATCTGCCCGGCGCCGGGCTTGCGCTTGTTGTCGACGGTGACGTCGATCACCAGTTCGGCGCCCGAGGCGAAGATCAGGGTCAGGGGGAAATGCTCGCCCTCTTCCAGCTTGCGGGTCAGGCCCATCAGCATGACATGGTCGCCGCCGCGGGCGAATTCATGCATCTCGCCTGCGGGCAGGGCGACGCCACCCTCGATCTCGCCCATCTGCATGACGCCATCGGCGGTCATGGTGTGGCTGTGGAGTTCGGCCTTGGCGGCGAGGTCGGTCCTGGCGCCGACCAGCGTGTCATCGCTGCCGCCATTGTTGTGCAGCATGAAGAAGACCGCGCCCGAGCCGCCCGCCCCGCCATTGCTGCGGGCATAGGCGTCATGGACGTGGAACTGTTCGGGGTGGTTCTGGGCCAGCGCGGTCAGCGGCGCGGCAAGCGGCAGGGCCAGCGAGGCCAGGGTGGCGATGAGGAGGGAACGGCGCGACGTCATGTCGGGCCTCCTTTCAGAAATGGGGTTGCGGTCTTTGGCTTTGCTTGGGTCAGGCAAGGGCCGCAGGCGGGGCCCGGGCGCGGGCCGCAACCGGGCGGCGCTGGCGCGGGCGATGGGGCCGGGGCAGCGATGCGCGGCGGGCGCGGGCCTGGGGCGGCGAGGCCGGGGCCAGCGCGGCGCTGCCCAGCGCCAGCCCGCCCAGCACGCAATCGGGACAGGCATGGTGGCGGGACACCGGCTTGCCATCGGCGCCAAGGGTGATGGTGGCGATGCTGCCATCGGAACAGATCACCAGATCCTGCGCGCCCGCGGCTTCGGCCCTGCCCAGCGCCCAATGCACCGAGGTGATCGCGAGGATCAGCGCAAGGGCAAGCGTGGCAAGGGGGCGCAGGCGGGTCGGCATGCACAGGGTTCTAACCCGGGCCGGACGGGGGCGGAAGGGGCCATTCGGTCGCGGGGAGGAGCGGGCAGCGCGAAAGGCCCCGCCGGGCTGCCGGCGGGGCCTTTGCGATGGGTCCAGCGGAAAGGATCAGGCCGCGGCCTGGGCCTTTTCGATCTCGCGCTTGATCTTCAGCGCGTTCGAGGACAGCTCGTCTTCCTTGGCCTTGGCCAGGAAGCCGTCAAGGCCGCCGCGATGATCGACCGAACGCAGCGCCGCCGCCGAGATGCGCAGGCTGAACGAACGGCCCAGGATGTCGGAGATCAGGGTGACTTCGTTCAGGTTCGGCAGGAAGCGGCGACGGGTCTTGTTGTTGGCGTGGCTGACCATGTTGCCGGTCATCGGGCCCTTGCCCGTCAGTTCGCAGACGCGCGACATGTTCGATATCCTTCGTGTGTCAGGTCGTGTGGTCGATGGCGGTTTCCCGGGAAGGGAATCCCCCATGCCCGAATTCGATTGCGGGCGTGTAGTGGCAAAGCCGGGCGGCGTCAAGCGTCAGGCGGCGTTTTGGCGGCAGGAAAGGCGGAAGGCAAGGCGGGATGCGAAGCGGGGCGTGCCGGGGGGCGGCGCAGAGAAAAACGCCCGCGGCCGAGGCAATCGGCGGCGGGCGCTGGGCGGCCCTGGGGGGGCAGGGGCCGCCCGACTGGAAAAGAAGGGAACAATCGCTACGGAAAAGCGGGGCGGACTTGCGAGGCAGGGCCAGTCCGCCCCTTTCGGGAAAAGGTCGGCCGGGTTACTTCAGGTTCTTCACCACCTGCTCGGCGAAGACGTCGATCATGGCCTGATAGGCGCGCTTCGAATCTTCTTCCGAAGCGTTCGGGTTGAAACCTTCGCCCAGCATCGGCGCGGCGAGGTCATAGGACACCGTCAGCTCATAGGAGTTGAAGCGGCTGTTGTCGCGGTCATGGGTCTCGTGGACCATGCCCTTCAGGACCGAATTCTCGATGCCCATCGTGTCGGTGAAGCCGTCGGCCAGGGTCACCTCGTCGATATCGACGATGACCTTGGCGCCGTCTTCCTCGTCCTTCTGGTTGGCGATCTTGGCCATGATCGCGCCTTCGAGGTCGGCCTCAACCTGGCCCCAGTATTTCGCGGCCTTTTCATTGGTCACGGTGGCCATGTCGACGGTGACGTCGAGCGACTTGACGGTCGGCAGGTCCTGGGCCAGCGCGATGCCCGACAGGGCGGTGGTCAGACCAAGGGCGACAATGGTTTTCTTCAGCATTTTCAGGCTCCTCTCGGATGCATTCATCTGCACTGCGTTTGCCGCAGCGGTATGATCATCCAACGCCGCGCCGCAGGATCGGTTCCCGGAAAAAACGGCGAGGGGCGGCAGGGCGGCGCTGCCTGCCCTGTCCGGAAGAAAGTGACGGGCCGGGTGGCGGGGCTGCGGCCCCGCTTGCGCCGCGCGCGCCGTCAGCCCGGCGTCAGGCGGGCGAGCATCTCTGCCGCGGCGGCCTCGGGGCTGCGGCGGCCCTGCGCCACATCGGCGGCCAGGGCGGCCAGGGCGCTGCGGGCGGGGTCGCGGTCCAGGACGGCGAGAAGGCCCTGGCGGACCTCCTGCGCGAACCAATGCGCGGCCTGGGTGGCGCGGGTCTGGTCCCAATGGCCGTTTTCGCGCCGCCATTTGGCCAGGGCCTCGATCTCGGCCCAGGCGGCGTCGAGCCCGGCCCCGGTCGCGGCCGATACGGTCAGCGCCTTGGGGAAACCGTCAGGGTCCTGCGGGCGGCGGCGCAGAAGGCGCAGGGCGCCCGCGTAATCGGCCTGGGTGCGGGTCGCGGTGTGCAGCAATTCGCCATCGGCCTTGTTGACCAGGATCAGGTCGGCCATTTCCATGATGCCGCGCTTGACGCCCTGCAATTCATCGCCGCCCGCAGGCGCCATCAGGAGGACGAAAAGGTCGGCCATCTCGGCCACCATGGTTTCCGACTGGCCGACGCCCACCGTCTCGATCAGCACCACGTCGAAACCGGCGGCTTCGCACAGCGCAACCGCCTCGCGCGTGCGGCGCGCCACGCCGCCCATCTGGGCCTGGCTGGGCGAGGGGCGGATGAAGGCGTTCGGATCGCGCGACAATTGCTCCATCCGGGTCTTGTCGCCCAGGATCGAGCCGCCCGAGCGGGCCGAGGAGGGATCGACGGCCAGCACTGCCACGCGCAGGCCGCGGGCGGTCAGGCGCAGGCCCAGGGCCTCGATGAAACTGGATTTGCCGACGCCGGGCGTGCCCGACAGGCCAAGGCGCAGGGCCTGGCGGTCGCGGCCCAGCGCGTCGAGCAGCGCAAGCGCCTGGGCGCGGTGATCGGCGCGGGCGCTTTCCACAAGGGTGATGGCGCGGGCCAGCGCCCGGCGGTCGCCGCTGCGCAGCGCCGCTGCCATGGCGGCGATGCTGTCGGGGGCCATGGTCCGGCCCGTGCCCTGCGCTGTCATGCCTGTCTTCTCCTCCGCATCGCCCTGCGGCGGCGATCATCCGGGATTTGGCGGGGAATGGGAAGGCGGGGCGGCGGGCCTGACCGAGACGCCGCCCCCGTCGTCCGGGGGCGGCCGACCGGACGGGCGCGTCAGGCCCCGAGGCACCAGCGCAGGATGGCCTTTTGCGCGTGGAGGCGGTTTTCGGCCTCGTCGAAGATCACCGAATGCGGGCCATCCATCACCGCGCTGGTCGCCTCGTCATTCCGGTGCGCGGGCAGGCAATGCATGAACAGGCTGTCGGGCTTGGCGCGCGACATGAGCTGCTCGTTCACCTGATAGGGGCGGAGCTGGTTGTGGCGGCGCTCCTTGGCCGATTCCGGATCATGCATCGAGACCCAGGTGTCGGTGACCACCAGATCCGCGCCTTCGACGGCGGTGAAGGGATCGCGCTGGATGGTGACTTTCGAGCCTTTCTCGCGCGCGAAGGCGACGAAACGGTCTTCGGGGTCGAGCGTTTCCGGCCCGGTGAAGGTGAAGTCGAAACCGAACTGGCCCGCCGCGTGCAGGAAGGAGGCGCAGACATTGTTGCCATCGCCGCACCACACCACCTTCTTGCCCGCGATCGGGCCGCGATGTTCCTCATAGGTCATCACATCGGCCATGATCTGGCAGGGATGGGTGCGGTTCGTCAGCCCGTTGATGACGGGGACGGTGGCATGTTCCGCCATTTCCAAGAGCGTCGCTTCCTCGAAGGTGCGGATCATGATCAGGTCGACATAGCGCGACAACACGCGGGCGGTGTCGGCAATGGTCTCGCCATGGCCGAGCTGCATTTCCTTGCCTGACAGGACCATGGTCTGCCCGCCCATCTGACGCACGCCCACGTCGAAGGAGACGCGGGTGCGGGTCGAGGGCTTTTCGAAGATCAGCGCGACCATGCGCCCGTCGAGCGGGCGGTCATCGTCGGGCGCGCCCTTGGGGCGGCCATTGCGGGCGGTCTTCATCGCCAGCGCAGTGTCGATCATGCCCCGAAGGGCGGCGGGGTCGGTCTTGTGGATGTCGAGGAAACTTTGCATGTCGGATTTCTTTGTGGCGGATCGCCGGGGGCGCTGCCCCCGGACCCCCGGGATATTTCGGAACAGAAGAAGGTCAGGCGGCTTTCGGGGTGGCGGTGGCGGCCTGGTCGAGACGGGTCAGCGCCTCGGCGATGTCGGCATCGGGGATGTTGAGCGCGGGCAGGAGGCGCACGACATTGTCGGCGGCGCCCACGGTCAGGACACCGGCGTCATAGCCCGCCTTGACCACATCCGTGTTCAGCGCCCGGCATTTCAGGCCCAGCATCAGCCCCTCGCCGCGCACGGCTTCGAAGACCTGCGGATGGGCGGCGACCAGCGCCTCGAGCCCCTGGCGGAAAAGCGCGGCCTTGCGGTTGACCTCGGCCAGGAAGGCGGGGTCGGAGACCAGCTCCACCACCTTGGCCCCCACGGCGCAGCCCAGGGGATTGCCGCCATAGGTCGAGCCGTGGCTGCCTGCGGTCATCCCCTTGGCGGCGCGTTCGGTGGCCAGAAGCGCGCCCAGAGGGAAGCCGCCGCCGATGCCCTTGGCGACCATCATGATATCGGGCGCGATCCCGGACCATTCATGGGCGAAAAGCCGGCCGGTGCGGCCCATGCCGCATTGCACCTCGTCGAAGATCAGCAGCGTGCCGGTTTCATCGCAGAGATCGCGCAGCCCCTTGAGGCATTGGTCGGGGACGGGGCGGATGCCGCCTTCGCCCTGCACGGGCTCGATGATGACGGCGCAGGTCTGGTCGGTGATCGCGGCGCGGAGCGCGTCATGGTCGCCCCATTTCAGCTGGGTGAAGCCTGGCATCAGCGGGCCATAGCCCTTGACCATCTTTTCCGACCCCGCCGCCGCGATGGCGCCGGTGGAGCGGCCATGGAAGGCACCTTCGAAGGCGATGATCTGGATGCGCTCGGGCTGGCCGTTTTCATAATGGAACTTGCGCGCCATCTTGATCGCCAGTTCGGCGGTTTCCGTGCCGGAATTGGTGAAGAAGACCGTGTCGGCGAAGGTGCGGTCGACCAGCAGTTCGGCCAGCTTTTCCTGTTCCGGGATGCGGTAGACATTCGAGACATGCCACAGTTTCGAGGCCTGGTCCGACAGGGTCTGCACCAGCGCCGGATGGGCATGGCCAAGGGCGTTCACCGCGATGCCGCCGCCCAGGTCAAGGTAGCGTCGCCCGTCCTCGGCCAGAAGCCAGGAGCCCTGGCCCGAGACGAAGGCGATGGGCGCACGGTTATAGGTCGGCAGGACGGCAGAGATCATGGGATACCCCTTCAGGCAGGAAGCCCAAGCCGTAAAGGCTGGGCGCGGCGGGTGTCAACGGAAGAAGCCCTTTGACGGCTGGGCATGCCGGACCATGCGCCTTATCGGCGTCGGGAAATCAGCGCGGGGCGGGTTCCGGTGGTCATGGCCTTGCCTTAGCGGAATGCGGCGGGTTTGGGAAGCGGGATTTGGGCCCCGCTTCCGCTGCCGCGCGCGGCTTAGCCCGCGGCGCAGATCCCGGCCAGCATGGCGATGATCGGCGGATACCAGGCCGCGTCATAGCCGTCTTCGTCCTGCAGGACCGAGAGGAAGCAGGCGACGCGGCCGGTGGTCGGATTCGCCACCAGATATTGCCCGCCATAGCCACCATGGCCCAGCCAGGTGCCATCGGTATTGGTCTGGAAACTGTAGCGCAGATGGCTGCGGGGGGCGGGCATCGCCACGCCCGAGCGCAGGGTTTCCGCGATGAAACCCGCGCTGCCGAAGGGGCGGCCGTCGACGCCCGCGCCCATGCGGGCGAAAAGCGCGCCGTAGCGGCACAGGTCGCGGGCGGTGAGGCTGATCCCGCCGTTCAGGGCCGGGAAGCCCGAGCGGTCGGTGCCGACATGCAGCGCGCCCTCGACCCCGGCGGCATCGGCCAGATCGGCCAGCCAGAGCGCCAGGGGTCGGCCGCCCGCCACCTCGGCCACGCAGGCGAGGACATCGGTATTGGCGCTTTTGTACAGGCAGGTCGGGCCGGGATTGCGGATGTCGCGGCTGCCCGGGGCCAGGCCGATCGTCGCCAGGAAGTCGCGGTTCAGAGGTTCCGGCCCGCTGGGCAGGCGCAGGCCCATGGCGGGTTCATGCAGGAAGGCCATGCAGTCGGGCTGGTGGTAATCTTCGTCATAGGCGTTGTGGACATTCATATGCGCCACATCGGCTAGGGTGGCGGCCGCGTAACCGGGGCCGATCCAGGGCAGAAGCTCGGCCACCGGGCGGGACAGGTCGAGACGGCCTTCCTCCCACAGCCGGCCCAGGATCAGGTTCAGGCTCATCTTCGAAATTGACATGATCGAATGCGGGCGGTCGGGGCCGAAATCGGGGGCATAGGCCTCATACAGCAGGCGGTTGCCCTGGATCACCGCCATGGCCGAGAACCAGGGGCTGCGGGTCAGGCGGGCGACATCCTCGCGCGCGGGGATCGACAGGTCGGCGGCAAGGCGCAGGTCCAGCACATGCGCGGCGCGATGGCTGTTTGTGTGGCGGGTGAGAAGATGCAGGTTGTGAAAGCCGTGGCGGCGATGGGTGGCCGAGTTCCAGCGCGGGCGGCGGTCGGCACCTGTGGTCAGGTCGGGGTTGGGGGTCGTCTGCGGGGGGATGGTCTGTGGCATTGGGGCCTCCTGTCGCACCCGACACTAGGGGCGGGCGGGCGCGGGCGGCAAGCCCCGGACCGCCGCAGGTCGGCGGAGGGGCTGGGTCCTGGGGTGGCAGGGGCTGTGCTGCGCGCGGGGGGGCGAGGATTGGCTGACGCCCGACAGGACAGGGCGGCGGGCCGGGGCACGGAAAGGTCATCGGTCGGGGGATTGACCTTCCCCCGGGCCGGCGCGAAGGCTTGGGCCGAAAGGCCCGTGGGGGCCAAGAGGGGAGAGCGCGATGCACCGCCGTTCCGTTGCCGTCTATGACCGTTTCCTGGGCGCGCTGGCCGCCATCCTGCGCAAGGCCGAGGCCCATTGCGAGGCGCGCGGGATCAAGCCCGAGATCCTGTTGCAGGACCGGCTGTTCCCCGACATGTTCCCCTTGGTGAAGCAGGTGCAGCTTGCCTGCGATTTCGCGGCACGCGGCGCGGCGCGGCTGGCGGGCGAGGGGCCGAAGAGCTTTGCCGATACCGAGACCACGTTCGGCGAATTGCAGGCGCGCATCGCCGCGGCGCGCGACTATATGGCGGGGTTCGACGCGCCCGCCTATGACGGGGCCGAGGCGCGCGGCATCACGATCAAGATCGCCGGGGCGGACCGCACGCTGTCGGGCGAGGATTTCCTGGATTTCTACTCGCTGCCGCAATTCCATTTCCACTTGACCACGGCCTACGCGATCCTGCGCCATAACGGGGTGGAGCTGGGCAAGCGCGACTATATGGGCGCGGCGTGATGGCGGCGGGGCTGGCGACGGCGCTTGTCGTGATCGACATGCAGGAGGGCATGGCCGAGCGCACGCGCGCCGGGCGGCAGCGGGCCAATCCGCAAGCGGAAGCCCATGTCGCGGCCCTGCTGGCGCTGTTCCGGGCGCGCGGGCTGCCGGTCTTTCACGTCCTGCATGACGATCCGCACCCGGAATCGCCCTTTCGTCGCGACCGGCCGGGCGGTGCGCCGATGGATTGCGCCCGCCCGCAGAAGGGCGAGCCGGTCTTCTGGAAGACCGGCTCTTCGGCTTTTGCAGGCACCGGCCTTGATGCGGCGCTGAGAAAGCAGGGGATCGGGCGGATCGTGCTGGTCGGCGCGGTGGCGGCGTTCTGCGTCACGTCCTCGACCCGCGCGGCCAGCGATCTGGGATTCGAGGTGATCCTGCCCGGCGATGCGCTGATCGGGTTCGACATCCCGGCCCATGATGGCGGGCGGATCGATGCGGCAACGGTGCTGCGGGTGACGCTGTCGCTGCTGGGCGCGGATTTCGCCCGGCTGGTGCGGGCGGAAGAGGTTGCGGCGCTGGTCTAAGGGCGCCTGAGGCCCGGATTGCGGCCTGATGCCGACAATTTTCCCCGTATTGTCCCCATTTTCGACACGACCCCCGGGCAGGTTTGCGGCCCAAGGGAACCGAGAAAACGGGGACGGGACATGGCCGCAAGATCGCATTCAGGGGTGCAGAGCGCCGCGCAGGAAGCCCGCCGCATCCTGAGCCTGACCGAAGTCAGGGCGGACTGGGAAGAGGATGCCGGGCGCGGCCCCATGCCGGGGCTGTTTCCCTGGGCAGGCGGCGCGACACGCGGGCGGGCGGCGCATGACCTTGCGACGAAGCTGATTTCCGATGCCGGGGACAGGCCCGCGCGGCCCGCCCTGGCCCGGCTGGCCGAGGCGGCAGGGCTTGCTGCGCCGGACCGCCCGCATGACGTTTACGACATGCTGTTCCAGCACCTGCGCGACCGCGCCCCTGTTGTGGTCGAGGTCGTGGCCGGGACGGCGGAGCAGGGCGGATTGCCGCCTTATGGCCGGGTTTGGGCCGATTACTTCCCTGGCGCGCGGGTGGCGGTGCTGGGCCCGGGGCCCGCGCCGGAAGGCTGGCCTGCGGAGGGGCCGGACTGGCATTGGGCCGGGCCGGAGCGGCGCAAGGGATTTGCCCGCGGGATGCGGCTGGCCCTGGCGGACGGGCCTGCCCCTCAGATCGCGGTGGACAGCGGCGGCCAGACCAGCCTGCACCAGCAGAACGCCTTCCTGGAACTGTTTCCGCGTCTGGCCCCGGGCGGCTTCTACATCATCGAGGGGCTGCGCGCCCGGGCCGAAGCGCCGGAGCCGCCGGGCATGACCCGCACGGCCGAGCTGTTTCGCGGTTTTGCCGAACGGCGGTGCTTCGCACATGCCGATGCGGGGACGGAGGCGTCTTTCGCGGCGCTCGGGCCGCAGATCGCGGGCGTGCTGATGCTGCAATCCGGCCCGGACCGGGCCGACAGCGTTGCGGTGATCCACAAGCGCTGAACGCGGCAGGGATCAGCCCGTGGCGAGGGCGGCTTGCGGGCGGTGGTCTGCCAGCGCTGTCCGTTCGGCCAGCAGCGCCACGACCAGCAAAAGGCCCGCCAGCGCCAGATAGGTGGGGCGATAGCCAAGATGACCGGCGACGAAGCCGATCGAGGCCGGGGCGACCAGAATGCCGGTATAGCCTAGCATGGTGACGGCCGAGAGCGCCGCGCCCGGCGCCTGTCCGGGGTAATTCCCCGCCGCGGAAAAGAAGATCGGCACGGTGTTGGCGATGCCGAGACCCGCCAGGGCGAAACCGGCGATGGCGAGCGGCGCGGCAGGCGAAAGCGCGGCGATCACCAGCCCCGTCATGCTGATCAGGGCCGAGGCCCGCAGCACCGCGACGGCACCATGGCGGTTGCGCAGCCCGTCGCCCAGAAAGCGCATCAGCGCCATCGCGCCCGCGAAACAGGCGAACCCCAGACCGGCGGTGAAGGGACCGGCCTCCAGCTCGCGCCGCAGGTAAAGCGCGGCCCAGTCGAGCACCGCGCCTTCCGGCACCATGCAGAACAGCGCCAGAAGGCCCAGAACCCAGATCCCGGCCGCGCGGGGCAGCAGCGGCGGGCGCTTGCCGGTCGGGTGGAGGTGCGGCTGGGGCGGCTCGCCGCGCAGACGGGGCAGGGCGATCAGAACCACGCAGGCGACCAGCGCGGCGGTGGCCAGCGCCTGTGCCTGGGCCGTGCCATGGGCGATGGCGAAACTGCCCGCCGTGCCGCCGAGAAAGGCGCCCAGGCTCCAGAACCCATGCGAGGAGGACATGATCGCGCGGCCGAGACGGCGCTCGACCTCGACCGCATTGGCGTTCATCGCCACATCCATCGAGCCGAGGAAGCCGCCCAGCAGCGCCATGGCCGGGGCAAGCAGCCAGACCGAGGGCGCGAAGACCACCAGGGGCAGGGTGGGGACAAGGGCGAGGGCAAAAAGGCGCAGGACCGGGACCGAGCCGTGGCGCCCGATCAGGCGGCCGCAGAACAGCATGGCACTGACCGCGCCAAGGCCGAGGCCCAGGATCAGAAGGCCCAGGGTGAATTCGGAGATGTCGTGCCGGGGCAGCAGCAGCGGGATCTGCGGCGCCCAGGCCCCGGTGGTGAAGCCATTGGCGCAGAACAGCGCGGAATTGGCATAGCGGGCGTGCAGCGCCTGGACCGGGTCGGCCTGGCGCGGGAGGGGGGAAAGGGACATTCGGGGCTCCGGCTTCGCCCCCAGCC